>Ga0247840_10001292_pt1 | contig 49733 bp, 46 predicted proteins | sample LaCruzMarch2015__FD_192404 | JGI IMG/M metagenome (GOLD analysis project Ga0247840, IMG submission 192404) | Freshwater microbial communities from meromictic Lake La Cruz, Castile-La Mancha, Spain - LaCruzMarch2015_17m | ecosystem: Environmental > Aquatic > Freshwater > Lake | place: Spain... | reverse complement strand
GCGGCTTCCAGCGGACTTACTGCAGGTGGGGTGTCAACGGTTTGCTCGCCATCGCTCAACAGGAAGGCAACGCGCGTGAAATTGGTATGCCCAAACGCCTGTATCTGGCTCAACCCTGACATGCATGCATCGCCAATGTCCGTCAAGTTGCCGCTGGAAATGCCGTCAATGGCACTCTTGATAGCAGTGCGTTTTGCGGCGTTGGTTACAATCGTGATGCTATATACGGTAGAAATGACATTATCAAAAGAAATTACTCCGACCGCCGAATTGTCAGGGACTTGGTCCACAAGAAGTTTGGCAGCCGCCTTGGCGCTTGTAAGCGCGCTTCCGCTCATGCTGCCAGACTTGTCAATGATAATCTCAACAACAATATTTGATCCCATCCAGAGGATGTTGAGGCTTTTGCGGGAAGCAAGGTCCTTGAGCGCGGTTGCGCTGGACAAATCAATCTTGGGCGGGTTCATGCCGGTTGGCGCCACGGCGGCTAGTTCCGGATAATACATGCGCATGCCACGGTTGGTGCGGTACCATATCTGCCTGGCTGTATCCTGCGGATCAGTGGTCGGATTGCGGCTCAACACAACCCATGCGCCGTCACCATAAGCCTGGTAATGGGCCGCGCCCGTCCGACATTCATAAGGAACATAGACCGTGTCAGTCGTATCAACCTGAATGGAATGGTTCAGCCAGTTATAGTTTCGGCCGCGCGCGTTCCATTGGTTGTTCATAATGCAGGGGATTGCCCTCAGGCCTGCTAGTATGTTATTCCAATTGCCTACGGTACCGTCAGCGTTTACTATCGTATCGTCGTAAACACAATATTCATCCAGTATGCCATAAAAGTAATGTCCGAACTCATGGGCAAGAGTGTAGCCGCCACCTTCATGTTCAGCCGAGTTGGTAAATACATTCGCGCCAAATATATCGTACATATTGATTGTAGCTTCAATTCCCTGCTGGTTCATGTACCAGGCGCCAGGCCATCCTGAAGCCTGCCAAGTCACATCCGCATCCTGACGCAATCCACCGCGGTAAATACGAACATTACGGATGGTATGCGCGCCCTCGGTCGCCTCGTAGACGCCATCCGCAAAATATTGGATGATTTTTTCGTAGGCATCCTGATGTACGTTTTTCGGGTCAACATCCTGCGTGTTGCCATTATCATCGCCCTGCGGATTATTATAGAGCGAAATAACAAGGTCAACAAGACCGCCGGAAACGGTGGCCGAATTGATTCCAACCGTGCGCCCGTCGGGCATAGTAATTGTCTGGGTCCCGGCCGAGAGAGGCTGGGTCCTGCCGTTGACTGTCCGCGCCGTGTACCATTTATTGGCGGCCGAGGCATCCGAAAGCGTCATTGCCAAAAAAGCGCCCGCAATTATCAACGCCGCATTCTTAATGAACACGCTCATTTTATTCCCGGTCATAACACGTCCTCCTATGATGTTTGAAAAAATCCTGATTCTTTGAATGAAAATATACCAATTTTCTATTCTTAAGTCAATCTTTATTTGCTTTTTTTTCATGCAATTTCTTATGTAAAAAAAAATCAGGGAGCGATCTGCGGGGCGGGCGTGGGCGCCCTGGCGATCACCTTCATCTCCTGTAAAAGGGCGGCCAGCTCATTCATATGATTGTTCAGATATTCAAGCAGGATGCGGTCGTGGCGCGGCTTCCAGCCATAGCGAATCAATTCGGCGTAAGCGGTTGCCGGCAGCTGTTTTTGAACCAGCAGGCGGTAGGATGCCATCACTCCGCCCGTGCGTTGGACACCGGCGGCGCAATGGACCAGGATCGGCTTATTTTCTTTCCTGGCCTGTTCAATCGCAAAAATAGCATTTGCATAATTGGTGATATTGCCGGTGCCGTCGCCAAACAACTGGAAATTATAACGGCTTATGCCGAGTTCCGTCGCCGCGACCTGCTCGGCCCGCCATGACGAATTGCGCGGATCGGGCTCGGTTAAATCAACGATGACTTTAATCCCATATTTTTGAAGAGTCTTGCGGACCAGGTGCGGCGCAATGCGTCCGCTCCGGAACACCTTGTCCTGTTCAACAATGCCAAAACGTTTTGGCACAACCTGATACTTGCACGCTTCCCAGCCGCCAAAGACAAGAAGAAGCGCAATAACCACCAAAAAAGGAATGGCCCGTTTTTTGAAAAGAGATTTTATTTTCATTTCCTTTTCTTTCTAAATTTAGGCAGGGGCATTTCGGTCTGATTTTTTATAGTCGGATCAATTGTTACCAGGCGGAATGAATCCGATTTTTTTCCGCAATGATCAGCTTTTTTTACCTTGAACGGCCTATCCTTTAATTGACTTAGAACCAAATTCAATTCCTTTGCCGGCGCAACAATTCCGAGCGGTTTTTTTTCGTCGCGCAAAAAACCGTTCATTGAAGCGCGATTGGTGAACGAAACGGTTTCAAGCCGCGAATCAAGGTAAAACATGAACGCGCCCAGGTCGCGCTCCGAATCAGAGGAAAAGGCAATGTGCCTTCCGGCATTTATTTCGTCAAGCACAAACCGGGAAAACGGAACATAAGTCCGGTGAAAATCAACCGCCGGCACAAAAACCGATGCGCCAACTATCCCCACGACCGCCACGACAGCCGGCATGGCCAAAAGCGCCGCGCGCCGACGCCCGTTTTTGAACGCCTGCCAGATTTTACGCTCCAGCAATATTCCCGCCACAATGGCAAGCAGGGCAACTAGGAAACATATCCAACCGGTCGCCAAACACGGCGTTCGGACGGCTTGAATTCCAAAAAGAAACGCGGCCAGATAGGCGATTGGCACTGCAATTATGGCAAAACCAACCACGGCGAATGTAAATGAAATCAACCGACGGTCAATCCACACCGACCAAGCCATTGGCCATGCCTGCGGCTTGGCAGGCATGGCAAGTTTACCAAGCGCATCGCATGGCCAGGCCGTGGCCGAATCTTCCAGCCAGATGCCGGTCATCAAGAAAATGAACGGGAAAAGCGGCAGGGCATAACAAGCTGCCTTGGCCGATGAAATATGCAATAAAAAAACAACGGCCAGCAGGCTTGTTTTAAGAAAGCCTGCAAGATCGCCTTTTATCGGACTTTCTCTGCGGAACCAATAATAGAGTGCGGGCACAACCAGAAGAGTCCACGGCAAAAGGCGCATGGGCAGGCTTAACAGATAAAAATAGACCGGTTCCTTATGAATCAGGTAGGGATCCAACGGCAACGTCTGATCGCTGAAAGACAAAAACCGCCCGAACTGATTTTCCCAGAAAACCTTGTATAAATAGGCACCGCCGCCCGCTTTCCAGAGCGCGAAAACCCATGGAGCCAGGACAAATACGAACACGAGCGCAAAAACAGGAACCAGGACAAGCATAAGCCGGAAACGTTTTTGAAACGAAAGCCAGGCAAGCACGGAAACCCATATCATCCCCGGCCCGATAAGCCCCTTGGCATAAAAGGAAAAAGCCGACATAAATAAAAAAAGCAAATAACGTCCGATAAACCATTTTTCCGCCGTCTGTGCGCGCCAGAAAAGCCAGAGTGAACAAACAACCATGAAGGCCAGGGCTGAGTCGGTCAGGACAATGCGCGCGTATTCAAAGAAAAGCGCCGATATGGCGCACATGAATGCGGCGGAAAAGCCGGCCTGCTCGCGGCCCAAAGCGCGCGCCCAGGAGATGACAATCAGAAGGGTAAAAAAGGCGTAGACGGCGGCGGGCAGACGGACAAGCCCCTCATTGACCGAGCCAAAGAGCCGGCAGAACAGGACACCGGTCCAATGCAGGAGCGGCGGTTTTTCAAGATAATGAACCCCGTTAAAAACCGGCGCCACCCAGCAGTGCGTGCGCACCATTTCGCTGATCATGGCGCCTTCGCGCGTGTCATTACCGGACCAGAGCGAATGGTCAAAGAGACCGAACAGGCAGATGACTGCCAGCAGAATCACCATCATTGTCCGTCCGCGCGTTGTCATTTCGGGTGCAGTCATGTTAGACAAAGAAAACATTCAACGTCCAACTTTGAACGTTCAACATTACTCGTTCCGAAGCTTCAGAGTGAATCGAAGTCCTTGAACGTTGGATGTTGAGCGTTGAATGTTTCCTCTTTCTGAACTTAATTATCTGAAACACTATAAGATTAAACATAACGCCATGTTTCCTGCGGAGGTTTCCGCACTTTTACCGCTGAATCATTAGCGGCACTATACCCCATGCTGATCATAATATCAATCTTCACATTTCGGGGCAACCCGAGAACATTCTTTACAGCCCGCTCGTCAAACCACCCAAGCAGACATGCCCCCACCCCTTCGGCCTCCGCCGCCAGCGAAATAAATGCGCAGGCAATCCCTATATCAATCAGGCTGTATTGAATCCCGCGGAATCGTCCGGCAAGGGCAGCCATGAATTTTGAGCGCTCGGTCAAAATAGCGATCAGAACGGGAGCATGCATGGCAAAATTATTCATGGCATAAATGCCCGAAAAAGCCGCCTGCGCCACCTTGGTCCGCATGGGTTCTTTATCCGCTACAATAAAGGACCAGGGCTGCGAATTGCAGGCCGAAGGCGCGAGGCGCGCCGCTTCCAAGCAATGTTCAAGAACATCCCGTTGTACCGGACGTTTCTGATATTTTCGCGTACTTCTCCTTTTTCCAATCATTTCCAGGAGTGTTTGTTCCATATTTTATCCTTTCTTAATGGACTATTTATCTTTGCCAATGCATGCTTACATAAATGTATGTCATTATATCATTTTTTCAGGAGGAAAAGACGATAACTCATTTGTTCTGGATTAAGACCAACATCGAATTATGGTTTGAAACAGTTGAACATCTAATCGGGTGGAAAGGAAGGAAAAAACATGAAAGAGAAAGAACCTTGTCTTTGGGAGTGGCTGACGGTTAATGAAATGCGGGCGGTCCTCAAGCGGACAAAGACAGCAATTCTGCCGCTTGGAGTGACAGAACAGCATGGTTATCATTTACCATTATGCACCGATACGATTGACGCCTTTGAGATGGCCAAACGGATCAGCGCCGTCACCGGCGCCGTAGTGGCGCCGGCATTGCCATACAGTTATTCGGGCGGCGAATTGCCCGGCACAATCAACGTCAGCCCGCTGGTCATGGCTTTGATGGTTCAGGAAATAGTCACCGAAATTATTCGCAACGGATTTAAACATGTGATTCTGCTCCTGGGGCACGGTGGCTCGGAAAATTTTATAGCACTGAAGGAAGCGTTAAACGCCTATCTGCGCAAGCCGAACTTGCCTGCGGATATTGTTCTGGCATTTGCACCGGTCTGGCAGTTCAGCGCAACCTGGATGAAACATTTCCGCGCGCATGATTTCCACGCCGGCTGGGTGGAAACATCGCTGATTCTGGCGCTGGTTCCGGGCGCGGCGCGGGCAGAACGGGTTAAAGATACGCCCGCCGTCAGCCGCGAACTGATCCGCCATCCCGACAATTATCAGGTTGTTGAAACCCTCGTGCCGTCGCCACACGTGATTCGGCGCGTACGCCAGCGTCCGGACATGGCCGTGGGCGTTATGGGGTTCCCTGAAAAAGCAAACGCCGCGCTGGGCCGCCGCGTTGCCGCGGAATCCGTTGCGGGCGTGGCGCGCCTGATCCGCACCATTGAGACAAAAAAGTTCAAAAGCTATAAAACGGTAAAAGTTAAGAGAGACAAACTGGTCATTGCTTAAACTGTGACGCGGATGAAAATCCGGGCTAAGGGACTGTTGATATCGCCTGAATCTCGATTCCTTTTTCGGCCGGCATGAGCAGAACACCCTGCCCTGGCCCCAATTTAATTGTCCCAGTCGGCTTAAAATCGGCTGATTGAGCACAATAATTTCCGTCTTTATTTTCAACCACCGGGCCACATACTATCCGGAATTGGACTTCCGCCGATGCGCCAAAACACTCATTACTCAAAAAACCGGGAAATTGATTTTCCTCCACATCAATTGCGGTTGGCGATTGATGACCATTGATCAAAAACCTTGCCGTCATTTGAGTTTGATCTGCCGAATTGATAAAGATTGAAACCGGTCCGGCTGAAGCACTTTCCGCTAATTCTGTTTTATGACAACGGCCCGCGCCATCAAGGCCGTCAATCAGCCAGTCTCCCCCTGCCGATTTTATCTGCCAGATTTTGTTCGTTGACTCCAGAGTCCCCGTCCGCCTTTTATTTGACTCCGCATTTAATTCATTCAAGAACCGCGCCCGCTGATTTCTGGCGCCAAGCTGGATTATATTTACCGGCAGGGTGGCGATTATTTCTTTTGCCGCACCGATATGCTTAGCATCGGGAATCGGACCCGCCAAGACCTGAAGGCGGTTCACACCCATTTTGCGCAGATATTGCAGAACATTGCGCGCCTGATAACTCGGACCGGTATTAAGCAGGATATTTTTTGCTTTATCCGTGTTGACAAGACAAACTGCGCTATTGCCGACATTAAGCACGTGAATTTCCCATTCTTTTCTGTTTAATTGCCATGCCAGCACACCGGCGATAATCAGAATCAAAACCGCGGCCAGCCAGACCTTTGCCTTCTGATACCAAATCCGCCAGACAATTAACACGCCAAGCCAGAGACAAATAAACCAGAGCGGCGGCGATCTGACAAAAATATGCCCGAAAGGAATCCGGGCCATTATTTCGGTCAGACCGGCCATGAGCGAGACAAAAAAAACGTTGGTAAAATTGAACACTTCGGCTACAAACGGGCAAAACCAACCAAAGACAATCGAAAGACAGCCCGCAAGCAAAACGAGCGTAGCCAGGGGAATAACGAGCAGGTTCGCGAGCAGAGCCACCGGCGACACCAGATTAAACCAGCGGGCGATCATCGGCGTTGAAACCAGCCAGGCCGCAAAGGACGCTGACATCATGAACAGTATCCAGCGGAGCATGCTGCGCATGCTTCGCGCCGGCCAGTTTTCCGGTTCAAGGCGCCATGGATCCGGCGCAAGCCACCGTTCGCTCATTTCAATCAAGGGCGGGCATAAAACAATCAACCCTGCCACAATTCCGAAAGAAAGCAAAAAACCGGCCTGAAACAACTGCAAGGGATCGGCGCCAACAATCAACAAAGCGGCCAACGCCATTGCGGAGGAAATGTCAGTTTTGCGTTTAAAGAGAGGCCCAAGGAAACACATGAGCGCCATAATACAGCCACGCACCGCGCTCGCGCTCATGCCGGTCATAACGGTAAAAACAACCAATACGGGCGCAAGATAATAAAACCAGTTCAGCCGGCCGACCCCGTAAATCTGCAATACAAACACAATAAACAGCGCAATAATGGCGACGTGCTGGCCGGAGATGGCAAAGATATGGTAGGTGCCGGTGGCAATGAAAGCTTCGCGCAAGGCAAACGGCAATTCGTGCTGTCGGCCAAGAACGAGCGCCTGCAGGATGGCGATTACATCCGGCCGGTGTCCAATGCCGCGGGACAAGGCAACGGAACATTTTTCCCTGATTAAAAAACACCAATGCAATACACTCCAACGGGAAGAAAGCGTCAGCAGAACCGGAACAGACTGGCTGTCCACATAAAATAAAAATCGTTGTGGAATGAACTGTTTGCTTGCCTCAGTCCGGGATAAATCCGGAAGACGGCAGTTGTCAATCAATACTCCTCTCAAGCGCCAGCGCTCACCCTGAAGTATGCGTCCTCGCCTCGGCGAACCTTCCCTGGCCAAGCTCGGGCAGGCCAGCGTAGCCCGGGTCGCTTCACTATAGGACTCGCCGTAGCGGGGCTGGATTTCATTCGCCTCCGCCAGTCTGACTTGGACATCACCCCGCGCCTTTTGAAACATGCCAACGCGGGAAACCGCCTCAACCTGCATGCTAAACGACCAATATGTTTTATCATCGCGCCGGTTTTTGCGCAAGGCCGGATCATCCGATACAATCCCAATCAATTCAATTCCTTCGCGCGGTTTGTCCATTAATGCCGAAATATCCCTGGCCGACGGACTGCGAATACGCAAATCTACCGCCAGCCAGCCGGCCAGAAACACGGCAAGTAAAACAAATGCATTGGCCGAAACGGCAAAGATTTCGTTCCTAACCCGGAAATGTCCGCCCGCAGCGGACAGAATGAAGGCAAAGATTAAGACGAGAACGGCAAGAATGAAGCCAACTGAAAAATCAAGGCCCGTCAGCCAAACACCGACTACAGTTCCTGCCAGATAACAGAAAACTATCCCCAGCATGGGCCGCCGCATTGGCTCAAGAGGCATTTGGATGGGAACATAGTCTTCAGGCATGAAGCCAGTCTACACTATCAGCCAAAAAAACCAAAGTCGGGAAAATCAACCTCTATGGTTTCTAAAAGCGCCGGTTTTCATTCCAAACGCTAATTACACTGGACAGACGCAGGTTTTCGGCAATACTTTTGGCATGCAAGACAGCGACCGGGATAAGATTAAAATAGATATTAATGATAGCCGGACAATTTTCGCAACGCCCGGCATTTCCCTCCTGCAGGCGTTGAAAGAGGAAAATATTTTCGTGTCGTCGGCCTGCGGAGGACGGGGTATCTGTGGGCTCTGCCGCCTGCGCGTCCTGGAGGGCGCCCCGGAAAAGCTGACGCCGCAGGAGCTTGCGCACCTCGGCGGCGCCGAACAGCAGGATAATTTTCGGCTTGCCTGCCAGATAAAAATCGAGCAACATCTGCGTGTTGTTATTCCGGTGTCATTTTTTAACGCGCGGGAATTCAGGGCAAAAGTTTTCGAAATCCGCGATTTGACCCATGACATCAAGGAAGTCAGGCTGCAACTGCAATCTCCGCATTCAATTTCTTTCAAGAGCGGCCAATATATCCAATTGCGTATTCCACCCTATGCAGGAAACAAAAGAATAATTTACCGCTCTTATTCAATCGCCTCATCCCCATCCGAAAATCAAATGATTGAACTGGAAGTCCGGCGCGTGCCGCGCGGACTGGGAACGACATATATATTTGAGCATCTAAAGCAGGGCGACACCGTATCCTTCAACGGTCCACACGGCGTTTTTTTCCTGCAAGATAACGATAAAGACATTGTGATGATTGCCGGTGGGTCAGGCATGGCACCGATAAAATCAATATTGTGTGACATGCGCGACCGCAAAATCAATCGCAAAACACGTTACTTTTTCGGAGCGCGGACGCCTTCCGATATCTTTTATTCCGATTTGATGTTTTCCCTTGAAGCGGCATTGCCGCATTTTAAATTTATACCGGCCGTGTCCAATGCTTTGCCGGAAGAAAAATGGTCGGGAGAAACCGGTTTAATCCCCGCCGTCGTTGAGCGCCGGATTGAGGAGGGCTTCCAAGGCGAAGTTTATCTATGCGGCAGCCCGGCCATGATCGAGGCCTGTATCAAGCTATTAAAGCAAAAAAAAGTTTCTGAAGATCATATTTTTTATGATAAATTCACGTAATGATATAGTTTATCATAAATTTCTCGTGACTGTCATTCCCGATTTAATCGGGAATCCAGAAATAGACAGAATCCTGACTGGATTCCCTCTTTCGAGGGAATGACATATGAGTGGATTCCCACTGGAGTTTACCCCGTATCCGCCGCGGCGGATTACGGAGTGGGAATAATATATAGGATGGATAAAGAAATGAAAAATAATGAAGCAAAACATAAGAGCCCGGCAATGCAACTGGAAAATACTGAGTTAGACGGATTTCTCGGCACGGATTCGCGCCCGTTGGCGGAAATCATCCGGGCGGATGAAAAAGATTTGAAAAAACTGAACCTGACGCATCAGGCAATAGCCAGGCGGATGAGCTATTTCCGGGAAGCGGGCGAAAACGGATTGGGCGAATTCGTGAAGCTTGCGCCGCATTTTGAAATTTCCTGCGAAGTCGCGCGCGGGTTCATCCCCTGCCCCTTCGGCGAGCCGGGTATGCACCGGAAAACTATGGTAATCGTGCGCAACCTGCGCCTCCGGAAAGAAATAACTTTTTCCGATCTGAATATCCACCTCATTGCCGCCCACGATTTTTATGAGGGCAGAGGTTCTCCATTCCGGCTGGAACCGGTTGATTTGGCGCAGGTCTTGGAAATCAACTGATTATGGCGATAGAACTACACGCAATGAAATTGACATATTGTTCATGAAATGTTGATATTATTCGCTTTGTTAATAATAAATGGATGCAAACCTGAATTTGTGGCAGACAATAGCGCTGGCGGCCGTGCAGGGAATAACCGAATTTCTGCCGGTCAGCTCTTCCGGCCATCTCGTTTTATTACGGAAAATATTCGGCTGGTCGGACCAGGGCGGGCTAGTTTTTGACACGGTTCTGCATGGCGGCAGTCTGGCCGCCATCCTGATTTATTTCTGGCGTGAATGGATTTCCATTATTCGCGCCTATTTACCCGGCAGAATATACCGCCCTACTCCGCAATCTAAAATCGCAAGCGCCGATGGCGCTTTTTACCGCCGTCTTCCCTGGCTGGTGGCAGTCGCAACCATACCGGTGGTTATTGCCGGACCGTTTTTAAAACCGCTGTTGGAAAGCGACGAAACCGTCCGCAATGCCTCCATAACCGGGTTAAGCATGATTATGACCGCCCTACTTTTTCTTCTGGCCGAGCGGTGCAAGCCGGTGACTGAAAAGCCGGTCGGTTTTCTAAACGCTCTTTTCATCGGTTGTATGCAGATCGTCGCGCTTCTGCCGGGCGCTTCCCGCTCGGGTTGGACGACCTCCGGCGGCATTTTCTGCGGACAAAGCCGGGGAAATGCCGTGCGCTTTGCATTTCTGATGGCCGTGCCGGCAATTGCCGGCGCGATGATTTTTGAGGCAAAAGATATTTTTTATTCGCCGCAACCCGGGATCAATCCTGGCCTGGTCTTGGCCGGTTTCGTTGTGAGCTTCGCCACCAGCTTTTTAGCCATTCATTTCTGCCTTAAATATTTTCGCGCCCACTCTTTAAGGCCCTTTGCGCTTTACCTGATTCTTGTCGGCCTTATTTCTCTTTTATGGATGAGATTTTAAAATTGTTTCTTACCTGCCTACGATTAGAAACAACTATGGCGGGCAATCCCGATTGCTTTCTGTCATTCCCATGGAAATGGGAATCCAGTATTTAAATTTTCCGGATGCCCGATCAAGTCGGGAATGACAACCAAGGTAAAAGACGTGGTAAGTATGAAAAATATTGATGTGATTTCATAATGATTGAAATTCCTCCACTCATTAAAATCTTGCTTGTGTTTGCCGGAATTCTCGCCCTCGGCCGCCTGCGGATTCCCCTTTACCTTTCGCTGGTGCTGGGCGGGTTGGCGATTAACTGGTGGGGCGGCAATAGTCTGCCGGAGGTATTAAGGTTTTTTATCCGGGCTTTGGCCGACATTAATCTCTGGTTGCTGGTGACAGTAACAGCGCTTGTGGTTGAGTTCGGCCGGGAATTTGCCGACCAAAGAAACACCAATACGCTCTTGGACGTTGTCCGACGTTTCGGCGGCAAATCAGGAAGACTCTGGAGTTTGATGCTCATGCCGGCCCTGATCGGCCTAGTGCCGATGCCGGCCGGGGCCTTGTTTTCCGCGCCAATGGTTCAGCAAAGCGCGGGGGAAGAGCATTGGAAGCCGGAATGGAAAGTGGCGGTCAATTACTGGTTCCGGCACGTCTGGGAATACTGGTGGCCGATTTACCCGGTGGTTATCATCGGAATGGCGGTTTTTAAGATGGAAACATGGCGCTTCCTTGCCACAATGATTGCATTCACCCCGGCAACTTTTGCGATAGGTTATTTCTGGCTTTTGCGGCCGCACCGGAAAGAGCTTGTATCCGAGGAATTGGCCACGGACAACAATTTACGGCCGTTTTTCAATCTCATGTGGCCGATTGCGCTTATCGTTGTTTTATTGCTCATCCTGCCACCGCTGTTTGCCCTGGTCCATGCACCGTGCAATCAGCAAACGACCAAACTGGCGGCAATGCTGATCGGCATTCTGGCCGGATTGATAATCGTCTGGCGCAGATCGGGGAAGCAGAAAAAAATGTTCACCTCGTTCTTCCAGCGGCACAACATGAATATTCTTTTGACAGTCGGTTGTATTGTAGTTTTCCAGTCGTTGTTGGAGACCTCACGCCTCCTGCCGGCAGCGGCAGAAGAAATGGCGCGGTCGGGCATCAGCGTTATCCCGATTGTGGCCGCATTGCCTTTCCTGGCCGGATTTGTCACCGGGGTGGCCTCCGCCATCGCTGGCATTGCATTTCCATTGATAGTCGGACTGCTGGCAACCGGCGCCGGGGGACTGACGCCGATGTCAACCCTGGCATTGGCGTTCGGTTTCGGCTATATGGGCATGATGCTTTCCCCGATTCATCTCTGCCTCCTAATGACCCGTGATTATTTTTCCGCCTCATTACTGCCGATTTACCGCCAGCTTGCTTTCTGCGTCGCTTCCCAGTTTGTATTTGCAATCCTTGTTTTTTTAATCTTAAGCGCCTTGCATCTTTGATTCCGCGTCAATTAAGCGTTCGCGGAACGCTGAAATTGAATGAATTCAGGATCGAAACTTGAAAATTGAAATTGGGAAGAAAAAAAAAGATTCTGATTCTGTGCCAATTTCCAATTTCTAATTTTAGGCTGCTCATCTCTCACCCCAATTTCCAGTTTCCAATTTAAAGCCGTGAACGGCTACAAACTATTCAACCACCGCTTTTACGGTTTGACGCGTGTTGGCCAGCAATTCCACGTTAAATTTTTCCTTTTCCGGGACAATATTTCTTACTCCCCGGCAGTCCGGGCCGGCGCGCAATGCCAATATGGAGTAATTGCGGACAATTTGCCCCCGCGCCGGAAGCCAGGCATAAGTGCGCTCGCCCTGAAACGTGCCCAGATCAACTGATTTTCGCAAACCGATCGGGAACGGCGTGTTCGCAAATTCCATCCCGCGCGCCAATGTTTTTCCGTTCCAGGGGGATTGTTTGCGCGCAAAACTTTCTTCCCATACTCCCAGCCAGGGATAATCAGCCCGGTGCCAGACATAGGCAACCAGAAGACCAAGACGCGGGTTCACGGCGCTGAACCAGGCATGTTCTTTCTTCAAGTCCATCAAATTCGTGTGGAAGTCGCTGCTCCTGCCCTTCCCCATATAACGCAAATTTATCACGCTGCGGGCGTGGTCAACTTTCCCCCCTGCTCCCGGACCATGCGGCCATTGGTAATCCTTGTCAATCTTCAGGCGCTGGGAACTGCCGAATTTTGACGGGAAGGTGTGTCCCTTCGTGGCGGAAGCATCAAAAACCGTCCCGTTGGGCTCAAGAAATGGAGGGCCGAAAGTAACATGCTGGCAAATCGTGAAAGGAACGTCGCGCCTTGCAAGATTTTGAACCGTCTCGCGGATATTAATGACGTTTGACCCGCTCCGCGTTGAGACGGCGCGGGTAACGCGCATCTGCGCAACCGGAAGCAGACAGCCATATTCAAAATAAATGCTCCGCGCGTTAATTGTTTTGCGGATAACCGACCAGCGTCCGACCGGCGCTTCATAATGGCAGGTCAGCCCGCATTTTTCCTCTTCCTTGGAAGGGTCGCCGAATGCGCTCAAACAGAGGTTATGACCGTAAATACAAGCAAGCAGTTTACTGCCGTATTGCCTGGCGTCGCATTGTCTATATTTCCATGGCTCAATTGATTTCCACGGCGGAGCCCAGAACGGATTGATTTTGTCAAGGTTCCTCAAGCGTAAATCGGCGATATGCCCACCGCCAGCCATTAAAAAAAGCGACAAATTGTCATTGTCAAGTTTCCATCCCTGCCGGTCATGGATTGCAGTTGTTGTGAGTTTCATAATCGTCTCCTCTAATGCATGTATTTAAGTTTCATTGACGCAATGACTATATGTTTCTATTTTTCCAGTAATCAGGATTACGATGAAGATGCATCACCGCCATGATTACAATCTTGTCTGAAAGGACCCGGAAAAGCACTCCGAAAGGAAAAATCTTTGTCAGGCAGCGGCGCACATCGAGATGCACAGCTTGGTAGAGGAATGGATTTACACGGATATTGTTGGCTGCTTCCTGAACGGTAATAAGGAATCGTTTGCCAAGATCCGCTTGTTTCTCTTCATAATAGACGGCAGCGGCAATCATCTCGGTTCCGCCTCGGGATGGAAATTAACCGTCTTCATCCCAGTGAAGCAAAGGCTGTTTTAAAAACGGATTCGGCATCACGGAGTGCCACGAGATTATCATCCACTTCCCGACATCGCTTTTGCAATTCTTCTTTCCATTCGGGTGACAAACCATCCGCTGGCGCAGCATCAAGGCTCTCTATAAGTTTCTCAGCCACAAACGCCCGCACGGTAGACGGAAGTTCCAAAGCTTCCATAACGATCTGTTCTGCTTTTGTCATAAGCTCCTCTTATATCATTTCATTCTTCATAAACGGAAATACTCTCTTTCAGGACTGCAACTTTCCCGATATCTTCAATATTCATGCTGATAAGATAATACCTTACAAAAAATTTATCAAGTCCTGATTGCTCTTTAACTAGAGGGCGATTGTTCTTTGGCAAGGAAGGCCCCGGACGGTTATCGCCTTGTCCGGAATTGCCGGGCACTGGCTCTCGCAGGCGCCGCACCCGCGGCATAGCGCCTCGTTTACTTCGGGGCAATTGACCCCGCCGTTTTTCACAATCGCGATTGCCTGATAGGGACAGAATTCCTGGCAGACCATGCAATCCTGTTTGTAGGTCCAGGCCAGACACAGGGATTTATTGATCCGCGACGTGCCGATCACAGTCAGGCGTTTCTGTTCCAATGAAATCCGGCGGATGGCCGCGGTTGGACATGAATCCACGCATTTGGAACACCATTCATTGCAGTATTTGCCGCTAAATCTCAGGATTGGCGTCAAAAATCCGCTAATTCCGCTGGAACCAAAGTCAGGGAAAATAATACTTTCCGGGCACACATTAATGCAGTTGCCGCACCGGGTGCACAGTCCCGTAAAGATATTTTCATTTACGGAACCCGGGGGACGGACAAATGAAACAGCGGCGAGAGATTTTCTGGGCATCAAAATCAAGCCCGCAATGCCTCCCAACAAAGTCAGCAGGAAAAAACGGCGTTTGACGCCGGACCGGGGTAATGATTCAGAATGTTCGTTTTTTTGCGCCTGTGGCGAAAGGAAACGCCTGCCCGCCACAATGCAAAGCTTTGGGCGAGGCCTGCCCGCCATTCCCAGAAAATGCTGCGCGGCCCCGAGCGGGCACAACCTCTGGCACCACAGGTTTGGCCAGATGATATTGAGGAGAACCAACCCCATGAACGGGAGGGCGGGCATATAGACCGACCATTCAATGTTTTTCCACTGCCATGTGCTTAAAAAGCCGCTCAATATGGTTAACGGATCAAAAGCCATCAACAACGGATAACCGGCCGCAGCCATGCCAATCCCCAGAAACAACAGCCAGTTGGCAAGATTGGGAAAGCGCGCAATACGATAAAATTTATCGCGGCGCCGGAAACTGGCGAGTTCCAGAAGGAACCCCGTCGGACATAAATGGCGACAAAACCATCTCTGTTTAAAAAATGCCAGGATGACAAGCGGTAGGCACGCCGCTGTTATCAATGACACCGTACGGCCGCCCAACGCCGCGCTCAACGATATAAAAGGGCTGGCGGCCGCAACACATGCCATGGCCGTGGGCCATTCCGTAAAGGGAAGAAATGGCAGAACCGCACATGCCAATGACGATGTCCGCAATACTAACCCGGATATTTTGTCAGTATTCATAAAATATCCGCCCTTCGGGCTTCGACGCGCCCCGTCAAACGGGGCTTGCTCAGGATTACACTTTCGACGCGTCGAAGGGTTAGTCTTGAGCAAGGCGTATTATATGCCGCGCCGAAACTTTGGCCACAACACATTGTGGCCAAAGCGTATATTTCACGAGCCGCTTTCCGCTCGTGAAATATATGGGCTAATCGCAGGCGTGGCCGCATGGCGTTTGTCACAAGTGGCTAGACATGAATATGATCAATTTTGACCAGGTTTAAATCTCCGCAGCCGATTCCCATTTCATGGGCAATCTTGATATACTTGATATCAAACGGCTGTTTCTCAAAAAGCGTGGCCGCATAGGCGTCTGAAGCCACGGGATCCGTGCCGAAAATTATCTGGTCGGGATAATTCAGTTTGCCCGGTCCGGCCGGACCGTTGGTCAGCAGAATACGGGTGGCATCCACAATAATCAGCCTGGGTTTTATCACGGTGCTCAAGTCCGCAATACATTGATGCAAGTTATTGCGGTGCCAGAATCCGCGGTCATTGACCGATCCCATCCAGTTCTTCATGGAAATTGTCAAGCCCGATCCGCCATGACTTTTCGCCACGGGCATATTTATCAGGCATTCGCTGTCAAGGATAGCGCTGACCACTTCCGCCTGTTTGAGGCTTTTCCCCTTTACGATTTCAATCTTGCGGAAATCCCGGCCGGGCGGGTCATAGAGTTTTCCGCCGGCACGCGCCGCAACTTCTGCAATCCCGCTGCGTTTAAACGATTCCTTGGCCGGTGAACAGGGCTTTTCCGGCATGAGGACTTCGCCGATCCCGGTCGCGCGGCACTGGCGGATAAATTCCTCAACCAGGACCGGATTTGTATTACCCCCTTGTTCCGGCAAACTTGCCCAGGCCGCATTGACTTTTAACACCACCGGCTTGCCGGGTTTTATAAATGCTTTCCATCCGCCCATATTGTCAATGCCGGAAGATAGCATTTTCGCGATATTTTTACCGTGGACAACACACAGCCTTGTCACAAAAGACGATTTTATTGTTTGAGCCTGAATGGGTTTTGGCAGGCAAACGGCTCCGGCCAATCCAAGCATGGTACGGATAATAAACTCTCGGCGGGACATCCCGGTGTTCATTTTTTCCTTAATCAGTCACGGCGGCCCTGGGCCTGGTCAAAGTTAAAACCGCCTTGCGGGCCTTATGATAATTGGCCAGGGTAATCCGAATTTCGGAGGGACGGTTCCGGGCCAGCCATAATGTCCGGAATCGGATTTTAAGCAAGGCAAGCTCCCGGCGCAGGCCGGAACGCGCGTCGGCGCCGGCCTTGGCGCCCCGGCCGTAGCAAGCCAATTTGCGCGCGGCATGCCGCAAAGTATCAACGGCAAAAATCCAATAAGGCAGTATTTTTAACGGATCCTCGCCGCGCCGCAGCGCATGCGCTTTGAATTCGGCGCGAATTGCCTCCAATTGTCCCAGAGTTTTTTTGCCAAATTCGGCATCAAGCGTGACACGCTCGGAACGAATGATACCGTTGCGGGCCACCCCCCCGCGCTGCGGTTCGAAAGAAAACACCGGACGCCCGGAATAGGCAAAAAAGATATGCTTCCAAATGCTTTGATAATATGGACTGACATACAGATGGCTTATTTCACCAAGCTGATCGAGAGCCGTCGCCAGCCGCGCGTCCGCACTCTTTAAAAACAACCGGCAAAACCGCGATGTAAAACTTTTCTGATCGGCTTTTGTGTTCCAGCCCTGCTCGGCTCCGAACAGAAATCCATGCCATGAATATTCCATGAAGTTATAATGCCCGCTGTCACCCCAATCCGTGTTCAGGAGCCCCTGCCCGCCATACTTGCAGACGGCCTTGGCAAAACCGGAAATATTGGCCCGGGCCTGCGGCAAACGCGGGAATAACGCGGAATAGGACGAAACGCTCGGACAGGCATAAAACTTCAAACCGGCTTTCTTGAAATCACGAATCGCCTCAAAATCATGATTGTATTCATATCCCCAGTCCAGCACCGTGACATCCTTGGGAATTTCAGGAATAAGTTCAGGATGATGACGGATAATATCACCCCAAAACATCATTTTCTTGCCGTATTTCCGACACAGGTCATTTAACTTGAGAATGTGATTCAGATAAACCCTACCCTTGCCAAGTTTTTTGCATAGACGATAGCTCTGACCATATCCCAGGTCAACGGTTTCATCACAGCACACGTTAAAACGTCCGGAACTGAATAGCGGCAAAAATTCAGCAAACAGAGACTCAAGAAACTTATATACTTCAGGATTGGCCGGCGACAGGGTAAATGCATACTGGTGAGACGTGTCCAACCAGTCCTTCAGCCATTTCTGTTTATCCTTGTCCGGCGTGACATATTTGCCTACCCCCCAGTCCTCGGCCAGCCGGTGATATTGCGGATGTTTCAAAACGGTCGCCAGATGGCCAAACGACGCCAGTGACGGCACCAGGTCAACATATCGTTCACGACAATACGCGTCCAGTTCAAGAATATCCTCAGCTGTCAGCGGAGAAGCGCCTTTGCCTATATCCGGATGCCCGCGAAAAGCAAAGGTGTGCTCAATATAAAGCTGTAACTGATTTATCTTATATTCCGCCAGCGTATCCACCATCTGTTTCAACTGTTCCAGTTTCGGCACACGACCCCGCGTCACATCATAATAAATGCCGCGATCCGGAATATCCGGCCAGTCATCGATTCTCAATAACGGCAGTTTGCCAAACGGGGATTGCCGCGTCGCCTGGCATAAAGTCTGCCAACCATGGAACACCGCTTCAACCGTGACACCTTCCAGTAAAACGCCTTTCGTATCCACAATTAGACGATATCCACCAGTTTTCAGACTCTTATTCAACCGAATGGCGAACGTGTCTTTCAAAGCCGAAGCACTGACACGAATTGAACAATTGCTGAATAATTTTCGAACTCTCTGGGCTATGGAATAAAGCGAATGATCGGCGATCCCGATCACACCCTTCTCCGGAAGAGTAAAATAACCCTGACCAACAACAATCTTTTTGGGCTGTGGAAGAAATACAAATTTCATTATCAATTACCTTCTAAATGTTTTTTGTGTTCAAGTAATTTTCAGGTATTGCATGGCATTATTGAAAAATACGAAATGATGCAAAAAGGAAATAATTATTTATATGCTTCCGGAGCATACGGTTGGCATTTCTTTTCGGCAAATATCGGCTGGAAACGGGTAAAGCGCTGAATCCCTTTTTCAAGCGGAATTTTTACCCACTTTGTGCCGATTAACGGCCTGGCGTAACGGATAAAATCGTCGGTTACGTCTATTTTGTTCGCGCTCAACCATTTTACCGGGAATGTCCGTTCGCTGTTGGCAACCTGTTCCAGCGGAACTTTATCATAACGGACCGCATATTTGCGCCCAGGTTCGCGCAAAATTGTCGCCATCCAGCCGTTGCCGTCCTTGGTCGAAATTTCAACGGCTTTTTTCCCAACTTCATAAGCTTCTTCCAGGTCAACATTGGAAAGGTAAACACTTGTGTCGCGCTGATCACATCCCGAGACCTGACCGCGGGCCGCTCCCCGCGCCGCCAATCCCTTGGCATTCAGGTAGGAGACGACAACCTGCTGGGCGGTCATTTTGCTTGCACTGAATTCGGTGTGCCCGAATGCATCCTTTACGACGCCGAGATCGCCGACGTCAAACCCTTCGCTCAATGCCACGATACAGCGTCCGCTGCGTTTCAGTTCGTCATTGACGTTATCCGCCAACTGCTCAAGCGTAAGGCCCGATTCCGGCATGTAGATTTGCAGGGGCATTTTACGTTTCGGGTCGGCCAGCCGCGCGGCAGCGGTGATGAAGCCGATTTTACGGCCCATCATTTGAGTTACCAGCACGGGATCGGCGGGACATGAGCCGGCGTTTTCCTCGTTGGCGTTCTGAATCAGGCACGCCCAGTAGCGGGCAACCGAGCCGTACCCGGGCGTATGGTCAATCAGCTTGAATTCCGAATCACCGACGTCATTGTCTATTGTTTTCGGTACGCCGGTGGCGATCAGGTCAAGCCCCTGTTCGCGGGCAATTTTGCTGATTTTATTGGCGGTATCCATGGAATCGTTCCCGCCGATGTAGAAAAAGTAACCGATGTCATGGGCCTTAAGAACTTCAACCACCCGGTTAAAATCGCGGGCCTGTTTTTCTTTAAGTTTATAGCGGCAGGTCCCGATGGCGCCGGCCGCGGGCGTTGTCTCAAGAAGTTTTATCTCTTCTGGATTCTGGGCCGAAATATCTAAAAGCTCCTCTTTTAAAACCCCCTCAATCCCGTGCCAGCCGCCATAGATTTTACCGAATTCCGACTGGTTGGCCTGACAGGCGTCAATGACGCCCCGGAGCGAGTTATTGATTACCGGCGAAGGCCCGCCCGATTGTGCAACAATTACATTGTTTGCCATATTGTGTTTTCCTTTCTAATTTAATTCGCTAATGCGGGTTAAGCAAAGAACCTTTTAAGATGGCTGCGCATTTCTGACGTTTGACACCACGAAGATCTCGGCAGAAAAGGCATTTCCCCGGTTTTTCTGAACTGCTCCGCAAGCCTATGGTTAAAGGTCTTCCGCGAATTGAGAAATTGTCCCCAGAATCCATAATGCCATTGGATGTTTTCATCTGCTGGTCCCATGTTTTTCTGCCACTCGTCGGGGAAGAGCGCGTTCCATTTGGGCAGGGAATTCATCCAGGTAGATGTTCCTATTTCTGATATTCCGAATTTTTCCTCGCACTGGTTCATCAAAACTATGAAGCAGGCAGGAAGATAGGTTCTGCCGTCAAACATTGAGCCCGGGAAACATGCGTTGGCGATGTGGAATCCGATGCGTTTGGGATTATCGGGTTCTGGGCAAAGATTGTATCTAAGGCTTCCGCACTGATATTTTTCGGTATCCTTGCCTGACTTCAAATCCTCAATATCCCTGTCAACCCGGCCCCTTAGCAAAGGAACAAGCGTCTCCATTGAATGTTTTTCAAATGAACTGAAATCATTCTTTTGACGGGCGGATTTATAGTAATGTTCCAATGAATCAAGCAAATTTTTCCGCTCGACCGATTCCGGAATGTTTTCCAATGGGGCGGCAAGATGGTCGGGATTAAGAACCGTCTTGTGTAGGATATCCACTCTTTTGTTGAAAGTATATTGGAACTCTTCTTCGGGGTGTTCGGAAAGCCAGTGCCAGATAAACCAGATTTTCAGGCTGACAAACGATACAAGGTAGTCAAGAATTTCATCTTTGGATGGATATCCGGATCCCATAAAACATCCTTTTGTTTAACCCGTGCAAGGCAGTTGAAAAAGAGATGGAGTTTAACTGTTTTTGTATGATCCCGCAACCTTCACGGCCAAATCACTGCACTTTGTCCATCTGACGCGCACGCCGAGATTCTTTTGAATTCTCTGAAAGAGTTCCCTCAAGCCCGTCAGGCCGCGGAAACTGCCGTTCGAATAAATTGATTGCCAGTGGGTATGAAAAACAATCGGGCATCCCGCTTTAACAAGCTGCACCAGCCTGCCCGACTTACCGTTGTTGGTTATTAAACCGTCAGCTTCAGGTTCCTGACCGTATTGCGTGCACCATATGAAATCTTTTCCATAGTTGCTGACGATGGACACAACCCATTCTTGTCCATCCTTACCCCAATACATAACCTTGTGGAGCGGCCTTTCGGATTGAGAATTCCAATCAACGTGCAGAAAATACCAGGTCATGGAACGGCCATTTACTCGTTTCTGGGATTCAAGAATCGCACGCACGTAATCATCCTCACGTTCTTTGCCCAATGACCACGGCGAAGTGACGCCGGTCGCATCAATGCCGACGTTCTTTAATATTTGCAGAGCCAGGCTTATATATTCAGTCATGGTATTGACGTCAATATGGGCAAAATATGCTTCCTCCCATTCCGCAAGTATTTCCCCCGGATTCTTCAGGTCAACGGCTCCTAAATGGGTCAATATTTCCGGAGTGATATCAAATTGCTTTCCAATCCTGTCTCGCACTACGGCTACAAAGTCCTTAACAACCTCATCAGGGACGCCTTTTACATGTCCGTCAATACGTCCCATCCCCATAGGATATGGAAGCAGGCTAAACTTGCCTCTTACGCCAAACTCCTCGAAAAGATCAGCGCAATCGTGAATAAGTTTCAAGGGTATTTCGCGAAGGTGCTTCTCATCCGGAAGATGGAAATGAAGCGGGTTGTAACCCGGACATGGGTCATCAACAATCAGACAGATTGGCAGCGGTTCACAGGAATTCATTACTCTTAAACTTCCAAAAACATCAACCGTTTTTTTCTATTATTCAAATTCTCCTCAGATTAGGCATTTCCTGGCAAACAAGCAAATCATTAGCAATAAAGCATGTTATTTTCAAGATGTTTTTAAGACAAACTTGGTATGAATTCTGGACAAACTGTCATAAATATGGTTTATTCCCGGTATCCAAAATCATGAATCAAAGAATCTATAAACCGCATATTTCTACGATGCCTTTTTCCCATGAGTCAACAGGCCTGAAATATAAGCCTGCTTTCGTTGGTACAAATATAGCCAGGTGATAACTATGAGCATAAGTTCATTTGCGGAAATATTTTTTCCCCTGCTGGTGGTTTTGGACCCGGTGGGAACAACCGCGATTTTTGCGGCAATATCCGCCGAGGCGGCGCGGCGGATAAAAACAAAAATGGTTTTTCAGGCCTTGCTTACAGCGTTGATTCTTGGGTTGGTATTCACGCTCTTTGGCCATATTCTCCTGAAGGCGATCGGAGTTGACGTGGCTGATCTGCAGATCGCCGGCGGGATTGTCCTGCTCTGGATGTCATTGCAGGATATAGTGCGCGACAAGACGGAAGATGCGCTGAAACTTCCTGAAATGTTCGGAGTCGTCCCGCTTGGAACGCCGCTCATAATCGGGCCGGGTGCGATTACGACCCTTCTGATGCACAGCCGCCTTGAGGCTCCATTCTGGAGTGGTTTGCCGAGTCTGTGGCCGGTTCTTCTGGCACTGGCCGCCAATCTGGCGATTATGGGGCTTTGTCTTTTTTCGGCCGACTGGCTGATGCGAAAGCTCGGACGATCGGTTGCCATGGCGATTTCAAAGGTATTTATGCTTATTTTGGCCGCCTATTCGGTAATGATGATCCGCTATGGCGTATTTGACATCGTGGCGTCATTTGCCGGCAGATGATTCTCAAAGGCGCTTCGGGGTGGCCCCTGCTTCTGCTTCAACTGTGAACCGTGAACTCCTGAATGGCGCTCAAGAGCGCCATAAACCTTTACCACGCTGGAAGCGTGGTTGAACTTGAGCAGATGCCGCTATTCAATCTCTTCCAACCGGTATTTCTTTTGTCCAAGGCCCATATCAGCCATGATATCAGACATGACATAAGGGTCCTTGCCGTGAATTTTCTGGAACAGGTGTTTTCCCGGGCGCAGTTTCCGTCCTTCCAGCAGGCCATCAAGGTTTAATTGCCGGGACTTGTTGATTAAATCCAGCGACGCGCGTTCAATGGCCACGATATCGCGCGAGGCAAGGATGCCGATATCCGGCACGAGCGAAGCCATGGAAAAGCCCCAACAGTCGCAGACCATGGTAATATTCATCAACTGATTCAGGTAAAGCATCCGGTCTGCGCCGATGTGTTCAATCACGCGTTGCGCGACAAGCGCCAAACCTTTCTGGAAGTCGTGGAACCGCTCACCGGTTAACAAGAGGGCCTTGGCCGGGCAGGCCAATATGCAGTGCTGGCAAAAAGTGCAATCATGGAAATTAATCTCATACACCCCGCCACGGACAAACCGGTTGGCCGTGTTCGGGCATGCTTCCAGGCATTTCTTGCAATGAATGCATTTTTTGCGATCCCATTCAATGCCACCCTGGAGGCGGTGAATATCCTGGCGCGTCTCGCCCGGAATACAGCCCATGGCAATATTCTTTCCGGCACCGCCAAATCCCGCCGCACCGTGTCCCTTGACGTGACTGAATACAATCATCGCCTCCGAATCCAGGATTTCTTTTGAGACAAGAGCGTTCTTAAAAGTGCGGAATCCGATGGGCACAGCACGCACGCCCGGTCCATCCTTGCGGAAGAGGCCCACAATGGCGCAACCCAGCGATTCGCCCGTATAACCGCGCATTTCACAGCCAGCCGTGCCGCCATCGGCCACAAAGACGGTTTTCGCGCCCGCCTCCTTGATCTTGTCCACAAGGACCCGGACAAATAAAGGATGGATTGTGGTGTAGCCCAGCCCGCCGCCGAGATGCATCTTGATGCATACCCGGCGCCCTTTCACGGTTTGAGCGAGATTCAACCGGTCCAGCATGCGCTGGAACTTGGCGGGAAGAGTTGCTGCCTGTTCAAGGCGTTTTACTCTGACTCCGGCAAAAAAGACATCATTCATGCGTTGACCTTTCCTTACATTGCGCCAATACCCGTTGACATATATGGGCTAACTCCAAAGGCTTTTCAACAGGAAGATAATGACCGGCATTATCCAGCCAGATGACCTCTATATTCGGCTTGGATGGAATCATCAGATTTTGACGTGTTGTTTCCGTTTGCCCCAGGCTGCCGTAAATTTCATAGATTGGCAGGGATGTTGATTCAAGAAACTCTCTCGCGTCAAATGCCCGCACTGATTGCCAGAAATAATTCCAGACTTCAGGTTGAAACCTGGCAATGGTCTTTACACTTTTGTTCTGAATTTCAGTTTTAAGCAGGGGATCAAGCCGGCCGAAAAAGCGCGGTTCGCGAAAGGCGCTGGCGGCTGTTTTCAGACTTGTCCAACCCTCAACTAAAATGAGCGCCCCTGGTCGGAGAACTTTCTGAGCAACAATCATGGCCACCATGCCGCCAAGGCTGTGGCCGACCAGGATTGGATGCTGGATCCCGAGATGTTCCGCCAATGTAATGACATCTGTTGCGAGTTCGGTCACAGTGAACGGTTCGGAAGGCGCGCTGCTGCTGCCGTGTCCCCTGAAATCCATCATGATCAAACACGGTTCCGGCGGCATGCGGGCCACCACTTTGCTCCAATCGGATGAATCACAACCGCTGCCATGCAGGAAAATCAGAGGATTCTCAGAGCTTCCTGCGCAGTAATAGGCCATTTTCCCCCAGGGCATAGAAAGATGACATGTTTCCATAATTGATCGTTTTTACCTTATATCCCAGGCAAACAGATGGACGTTATCTGCTCCCCATGTTAGTTCCGGATGGAACCGGATCGCGTTTGTGTCAAGATTTATAGGAATACGTGCCATCCGGCGCGTATTGTCCCTGACTTGCGCCGCAATTTTCCAGCCATCGGCCGTGCGAATTTCCAGCCGGAAGTTGCGCATCAGGCGGGCCGGAAGTGCGCGCTTTTCCGGATGCAATATGCGATGACAGGGCATATTAAGCGGGCGTTTGTTCAAATCGCTGTCAAAGACAAACCGCGCCTCGCGGATGTGTTCCACCCGCTCAAAAGAGTATTCAATCCAGTCGGAGAATGATCCGTTCCATCCGTTGTCGTTATTCTCAACGGGCCGATCCACGCCATTGCGCAAAGGTTCAGGGTCACATTTTGAAGCTGAAAGTTTTGCGCGCCGCGTGAGCGCCGGCATTTCGCGTCTTTGCCAGGGCAGATAACAGTCATCTTCCATCAATGTTTGTTGAAGTTCGGAAATTGAATCGGGGAACAGGTTGCGCGGCATTTTCATCTCGCGGCAGGCGATTGCCGCCGCCGTGCCGGCGGCCTGCCCCAGGGTTGCGCACGTGGCCATGACCCGCGTTGAACTGAGCGCGGCATGGCTCACGCTGATATTGCGTCCCGCGCAGAAAAGGTTTTCAACGTTGCGGGAATACAGGCAGCGGTATGGGATCCCGTATGGCGAAGGCGCGGGGTGAAAGATCGTCGGCGTACCCGGGTGCCGGAAACCGGCCGGATGATGGTCGTCCATGGGCCATCCGCCGTAGGCGATGATATCCTCAAAATGCCCCGTTGCCGCCAGCACGTCATTCTGATTCATGATGACATCGCCCACATAACGCCGGCTTTCCCTCTTGCCGGGCAGGAATCCGACCCAGTCCAGCACCCAGTTGTCCGCGCCGTGATTGCCGTGATTTTTAATATGATCCCAGACGCCATAGGTAATCTTTAATAATTCATCGCGTAATGTTTCGGTGTCATGGATAGAATCGTTTTCGCCGCCAAGTTCTATCCACCAGAAATTGGAGGTGGGCGTCAAATCATGGTTGCGCAGGGGCAGATCATCGTCGGATTTAAACACAGCGGCCCATTTCGGTGGTATGAAAATCTGCGGCCGACCCGTTTCCGCGGCCTGCAACAGGCAGGACATGCCCATGGTTTTTTTATCGGCCGGAAGAGGTTCGATGTCTTCGTTGAATTCAGCCCGCGCTTCGCGCCCAACGCGGTATTCCGCCCCGGAAAGCGGCGCGAGGATGCTGTCGCCGGAACAGTCGGCATACAGGTTGCTTTCCACCGTGTGCCATGTTTCGGTGGTCAATTGGCGGCCTTTGACGGAGCGGATGCGGTTCCCCGCCATTTCCGCCTCAAGGCATACGCAGTTCAGGAGGAGTGTTATATTGGGTTCAAACCGCGCGAATTCATAAAGAATGCTGTCCCAAACCGCATAGGCAGGAGGATTGTTGCGATAAAGATTTTCCAACTGAATTTCCTCAATGATGCCGGTTTCGCGGTTAGCGGCGCCGGCAGCGCCGCAGATCCACATGCGAATTTCGGACGAGGCATTACCGCCAAGCACGGGACGATCATGCATCAAGGCAACCCGCACACCGCGCCGGGCCGCGGCAATCGCCGCGCACATGCCGGCCAAGCCGCCGCCGATAACGCAAAAATCAACCTTGTGCCGGATCTGTTTCATTTTTCCCCGGCGATGGAAAGAACCGCGCTTTCAAAAACCTGAAAGCCGGCGCCTTTTCGCCATGCATCCCGTTCAAGACCGGCTTTAAGCGCCAGATGAGTCAATGTCTCCTCTTTTGTCCATTTCTGCTCAAGGGCGACTTCCGGCAGGAATACGGCACGGGACATTCCCTTTTCCAGAATGATTCCCTGTTGCCCCAGTTTGAATTCATCAAGGGAAGAAATTTCCCGGATAGGGCTTAAGATTGATACATCCACGGAAATGGACGGCAATTCCGCCTTGCTGACGGGATTAAATCTGAAATCGTGAAGGGCGGCATTAACGGCATTATGGTGAATGGAGAGATACAACGGCTCGGAGGGCGAAAGCGAGCCGATACATCCGCGCAATTCGCCTTTTATTTTAAGCGTGACAAAGGTTGCCGTCGCGACTTTCAGTTTCGGTGTCAGCTCGTATTTTTCCATCGGGAATTTGCCACCCTGTTGGTCGATACACCATTTGAGGGTATCCTGGGCAATCGCAAATAATGCGCTTTTTTCTTTTTCGGATAGTCCCGGATTCCACGTGCCGCTGCAATGTTCAATTATTTTCATCTGATTCTCCTTTTTGTCAGCCAAGCCGGCGCCAGTTTTTTCGCCGGCAGTTGTGCCTGTCGGCGCCGCATTTGTGTCCGCCTCTGCCCAATGGGCGCGCAAAACTATCATACCGCAAAATAACCAGACAATTATGAGTTTTTTATTCATAGGTATTATCTCCTCTTGCTCCACCACGTCCGGCTTGCCGCGTGCCTGCCCGAGCTCGGCCAGGGCGACGCGCGGCTAGCGCGCCTGAGAATTTCATGTTCCGCGCGCGTCAGACTATTCATGCCTTTTTTGCTGACTTTTTCAAGCACTTCGTTGACTTCATCCTTGGTCGGCGGATCATCCGTGTCAGAAAAATCACGGTCATTATCGGAAATCACCTTGAATTTGCGCCGGTGCCAGCGCCAGAGCAGATCGTTAAACAATTGACGAATACTGGGGCGGATGAAACCACTTTCACCGGGATGGAACAGGAGAATGGAAAAATAGCCCGCCAAGCCGCCGATCAGATGGGCGGCATAAGCAATGTTGCCCGGCTGGCTGATTGTGGCCAGCAAGGAAAAAACGGCCAGGGCAATTGCCAACGAACGGGCCTTCATTGTCACGGGCAATACAAAGAAAACTAAAATTGTGATCGGCCGTTCCGGGAAAAGCGCGGCAAATGCCCCGAGAATTCCAAAAACGGCCCCCGAAGCTCCGATGCAAAATCCGGCCGTCTGGTTGGCAGTGAACAGAAGCCAACCGAGTCCTCCCAAAATGCCGCAGACCAGGTAGAGAACGGCAAATCTTGTTGAGCCAATCGCGCGCTCGGTGTCCGGCCCGAAAAAGAAGAGCCCCAGCATGTTCAAAAGCAGGTGAAAAAAACCGCCGTGCAGAAAAATGTAGGTGATAAGCGTCCAGATTGCCATATGCCTGATGCCGGCCCAGCTGAGACTGAAAAAAACCGTAATTTTGCCGCCGGTCAGCGGGTCAATGATTAACTGACCGAGGAATGCAATGCCGGTGGCAATCAGCAGAACCCGCACAACCGGCGTCAGCATGCCGCGCATAAATCCGTCGCCTGATTGATAATAATTCACGATTTAGTTGCCAGACATTCCGTTATGCAAGCAAAAAGGCCGTCAATGAAGTTCTGTTCGCTGAATCTTTCGGCGTTTTTCCGGATGGCGGACGAATCCCATTTTCTAGCGGCGCATTGTTGGACGGCTTCAAGCAAGGCTTCCTCATTCTGCCCTTCAAAGAAAACGCCGGTCTGGTCCTTGACCACCGTCTCCAAAACTCCTCCCCTGGCGTAGGCCACGACCGGCTTGCCGCAGGCCTGGGCTTCAACAGGCACGATACCAAAATCTTCCTCGCCCGGAAAAATCAGGGCGCGGCAATGACGATACAACTCCCGGAGCCGGTCGTCGGTAATCCGTCCAAGGAATTCAATGTTATTTCCGGCCATTGCCGTCAGTTTTCCGGCTTCTGTCCCGGTGCCGACTATTTTTAAGGGAGCCCCGAGTTTGGCATAGGCTTTGACCGCCAGGTCTATTCTTTTGTAGGGCACTAACGCGGAAACTATCAGGTCATAATTTCCACTGGAATTCTCCGAAAGGCCGCCGGCAACAACGTCGTCAGCGGGCGTCCAGAATGATAAATCAACCGGCGGATAGACCACTTTGGCGTCGCGACCATAAAAATCATTGATTCGTTTCTTGACGTGTTTGCTGAGCGTCGCAAAACAATCCACCCTGGCCGAACTTTCCTTATCCCACTGCCGCAGGCGGCGCAATAGCGGGGTCAGGACGGCTTTTTTCAGGGGATTGCTTCCAAAATATTCGCCATAAAAAACCCACACATAACGCATCGGCGTAAAACAATAACACATGTGCCGTGCTCCCGGCGGCGCAATAAGTCCCTTGGCAACGCAATGGCTCGTGCTGATGATCAGGTCGACGCGATCCGGGCGCAGGCTTTCAATGGCTGAAGGGAAAAGGGGAAGAAAGTAGCGGTAGAATTTCATAATTCCCGGGACATTCTGGAGCCACGAGGTTTTTATCCGGCGGCTGTTGATCGTTGCCGATACAGCGGAGGGATTATGAATGAGAGTGTAAATCGGCGCCCGCGGGAAAGCCCGGCAAAGAATTTCAAGCACCCGTTCGCCGCCGCGCATGCCGGTCAGCCAGTCATGCGCGAGAATTACATTCAGATTCTTTAAATCAGACGGTATGGAATTCATATCAAACCACCAACTATGGTTGTCGCTGGATTTTATGGTTCTACCAAGCTGTTTTTTTATTCATCAATCAGTGTGCCAAGCTTATTGAGCGCTTCTTGAACTGTCTCTTTGGGAAGTGCACAACAAAAGGTCGCGCGGCGGGCCTTCCAATCCAGACTCTTGACTTGGTCCGCCAAGACCACGCCCGAGACCGGATGTCCTTCGGGAAGCTGAACCTCAAACGGATAACCCTTAACATGGCTGGTTATAGGACAGAACAATGCCAGTCCAACTTTGCTATTATATGCTTCGGGCGAAAGAACCAACGCCGGACGATGTCCGGCCTGTTCGTGTCCCGCTTGCGGATTGAATGTGAGCCAGACAATGTCTCCTCGTTTCGGGCAATAAGATGCTGACATTACCACGCCTCCTGTCCGACAGTATTTCCTGTGGCAATTTCAGCATGCCTGTTTCGCGCAGTAATTCCACGAAGCAGGTCGTTGAGCCTAAATTGTTTTTGTCGGGTCGGCGCAATGATTATTTGTCCGTCTTGAACCGCCAAATTTACGGTTTTTCCTGAACTCAATTGTGTGTCCTCGGCCACGGACCTTGGAATACGTACCGCCAAACTATTGCCCCACTTTTGAACCTTGGTCATCATATTAACCTCCCTTGTGTATCTACAATAAAGATACGCTGAATGGCGCGATTATGGCAAGAAAAAAAAATCATTACTTCTGTGCCGACGGGCAGAGTTGAGACAAAGCGGTGCGATTTTTACGCGTCCGTTGCATGCGTTTATTGGCATCCAAAATTGTTCAGATTCTTTCGCATATAGACGCGCCGGTATCCATCTTCGCTACGGCGGTCAATCTCCACGTATCCCAGATGCCTGTACATTGCCAATGTTTTCTATCATGGCCTCGTTGGTGTATAAATCAATGCTGTGAAATCCTCGCCGGTGCGCGAAAGCTATGGCGGACAAGTCCGGTTCTTGATCATCAATGCCTGCTCATACGCTAAAATTGTTTTTTTTGCGGTTTCCCGCCAGTTGAACCCGGCGGCCTGCTTAAGCCCGCGTTCAGCCAGGTCGCCGGCAAGCCGGGCATCGGTCAGCACACGATGCATTGCGTCGCAGATGCCTGTAATATCTTTGGGGTCAACCATCAAGGCGGCTTTGCCGCATATTTCGGGCAGGGAACTTTTATTACTGCAGATGACCGGCGTGCCGCAAGCAAAAGCCTCAAGGATGGGGAGCCCGAAGCCCTCATAATATGAAGGCAGAACGAACACATTGGCGTTCTGATATTCGGCCACCAGCTCGCTTTCTGAAATATGTCCCACCCAAGTGACCGCATCCGCAAGTCCGAGCGCGACAACGCGCTGGGAAGCTTCCGGATATCTTGAGTCGGCAGGTCCGACCAGACGCAGTTCAAGCGGTCCGCGGTAATTTTTACGCAACATGGAAAACGCCTCAGTCAGGCCGGTTAAGTTTTTATAGGGATCCCGCCGTCCGACCCACAGAATAATTTTTTTTCGCCGCGAGAGGCGGGGATCCTGTGATGGCAAAATATCCGCCTTGGCCGGATGAAATCCAACCGAAACGCCATCCGGAATCGTCAAAATACGCTCCGGGCGGCAATACAAGAAATTAACGATGTCGTTGAGCGAAGACTTACTACCCGTGATAATTAAATTACTCCGCATGGTCACTTCTTTCATCAGCCAGCGGTAAAGCGGTGAAAACCTTGTTTTAAGCGCATGCGGCGTGGCTTTTGAAAAAATCAGGGGAATCAGGTCATGGATGTTTATTACGCAGGCTGTCTTGCCGGAACGATTACGCGGAAATGCCCGCAGTGGAATCATGTAATTGGTTGAATGAAAAACATCAAGGTGAAGTTCGTTGATAATCGCCGGCATGGAAAGCTGGTTTTTAATCGAGAAAAGGCCGAAATTCAAAAGAAACGCGCTAAAATTACCGGCCGGGAATGATGCAATCTCGCCTTGCATTGCCTCCTTCAAAACCGCGTCCCGGAAAAACAGGACATATTGATTCTGCCGGTCAATCTCCGCCAAGTGGCGGATGAGTTCCCTTGTATAGACGCCGATGCCCGACGTCTCCCTGAATATCCAGCGCGCGTCAATTCCTATCTTCATCCGGCGATTCTCCGGTAAAGCGCCATAGTCTGGCGCGCCGTTTCAGTCCAGTTGTATTTGGAAACTTGCCGGCGGCCTCTGTCAACAAACAGCTGGCGAACCTGTTTGTCCTTGATCAACAGTTCCGCGGCGCGCGCCCAGCGCGCCAAGTTATAGTCATCAATCAGCAACGCGCCGTCACCCAGAACTTCCTTCAAAGCCCCAGCCCCCGATGATATGACCGGCACACCGCATTCAAAAGCCTCAAGCGGCGGGAAACCGAACCCTTCGTAATAAGTCGGGAAAATGAAAAGTTCCGCACCGGCATAAACTGCGGGCAGTTCCCGGTCGTCAACATTTTCAAGCAGGCGGATATCGTTCGCCCGCGGAGAAGAACGCAGGCGGTCAATAATGGCCTCGTATTTCCATCCGCGCCGGCCGACAATGACCAGTTCGCCGCTGAATTCGTTAATGGTTTCAAACACTTGAATCAGGAACTCAATGTTTTTCCGCGGCTCCAATGTGCCCACGGTGAGAACATATGGACGGCGCAGTCCCTTGGCCTGCCGTATTTCCGCCCCGGCTTGCGCGGATAAATGGGCCATATGCTCCAAAATGCCGGGGTAGATTACATGCGTTTTTTTTTGCGCTTCCGGGAAAAAAAAGGCGATTTCGGAGGCGCTGAAATGCGAAATGGTAATAATGGCGTCGGCCCGGCGGACGGTATTTTCAATTGCCGCGCGCAGGTAGGCCAGATTGCCGCTTTCGGTGAAATCTGGAAACCGCAAAAAGCTGGCGTCGTGAATTGAAACCACGCATTTGCCTTTTTCCTTTCCAAGCGGCGGGATAATAAAATTGGGGAAGTGATACAAATCGGCCTTGCCGGCAAACCAGTCAAAAGGCGGCCATCCCAGCCGTTTCCAGCAAGACTGAACGATACGGCCCGGACACCAGCGCACGGCACGGGCATTGGCCAGCGGCGCCGATAATCCGCGCCGCATGAAGTCAAAATAAAAGAAGATTAAATCATCGGCACCGGCTGATTTGTTCAGGTGCTCGGCCAGAAGGCGCACGTAGCGTCCGATGCCCGCCCCCTGGGCGACTGCCGCCTGGATATCAATGCATATTTTCAATTCTGATCCCTTTGTTCCGCAAAATTAAGGTATTGACGCAACCGCAAATAACCTTAAATATAATTGAATTTATCTCAAGCGCGAAGAAAATAAAAGAATAACTTTTAGTTATTGGAGCTATGCCGGCCAGACATCAATTTGAAAAATTTTCAGCCTCGGAATTATATTGCCCGAAATGCCGGCGGCTTTCCCCGGTGCGCGAGCGTCTTTTGCTTGTCCTGCCGGCGGCCGAACTGTACGATTATCGCTGTCAGGTGTGCGGCGAATCCCTCGGATCGCGGGAAGTCAAGTCCCGCGCCCAGCGCGTCAGGCCGGTAACTATCTGATTTTCGAAAACTAGTATTCAGTAGCCAGAATTCAGGACGGGAAAGATGGAATACAGAAATCAAAAGTCCGTAGCAAGAATGAAAAAATCTGAACTCGAACTTCTGAATTCAGACTCCGAGCTACTGACTTCTGACTACTGTCTCCTGACTCCTGTCAACCACGGTGCGTGATGGTGAATTAAATTATGGCCAATAAAGCGATATTAGAAAACGAACGTTATCACTTATTTGCCTGGCAGGGATTTTCGTGTGAAATCCCCGCCGACTGGAACCTGGCCGAATATAAAGTGGCCGACGGTGTTTCACATGCGCGTTTTCATGATGATTTCAACCGCCGCCTGGACTTTGAATGGATAAACGCGCGCCGGCGGATAAAAATGGACGTCATCCGCCGGCGTTACGATAAAATTGCCTCCTCAATGAGCGCGGGCGGAGCACAGGCCGAAAATATTGACGATATGCCCGGCGGCTGGTCGGCCTGCCTTTATTCCATGCCGGATGGCAAACGCCTGCTGGCGGCTTTCCGGCTTGTGCCGGAAAGCAATTTCTTTTGTCTGTTGAAGATGCATTTTGAGAATGCCAGCAAGCGCGAAGCCGATCGGATTATCCGGAAACTGGCGACGACTTTCAATCTTTGCGAGCACGGCATGGCGCCTTGGGCGGTTTATGACATTGCCTTCCAACTGCGGAAGGATTTTAGGCTTGCCGCCACCTCTTTTCAGGCCGGCCGAAAACTGCTGGTATTTGAATGGCGTTTGCGGCGACTCCATCTCATGTTCTTTTCACTTGCGGATTTACTGCTTAAAGATCAAACGATGGAAAAGTGGTGCGCCGGTTACCTGAACGGATTTAAGGCCATCTCCGGCGTAAAGTTTGCTGAAGGCCGGGAAGGCAAGATTGTCGCTTCGCATGACTGGTGGCGGTTCTTGGGCAACGTTGAGCCGGTCATGCGGGGCTGTCTGCGTTACAAGGCATGGTGTCGCCTGATTCCTGAAAAGAACCAGATTTTTCTCGGCGTTTTAAACTATTCCAGGCAGAAAGATCTTGCATTCCTGGCCGACAGTCTTGATTCCTCCTTGGCGCCAAATTTGGCTTGAAAAGAAACTGATTTTCGGGCTATACTGCTCAGGTTTCTACTGAAAGAAACTAAATTATGGAAACGGCTGATATTTTTGTTCGTGATATTGCGACAGTGTTGGCCGATTTGAACCGGAAGAAAGACATCCGGATTTTTCTGCAAGCGTTGTTAACTCCGCCGGAACGCGCGCGCATCGGTTTGCGCTGGCGGCTGGTATGCATGCTGGCGGCGGGAATACCGCAGCGCGTGATTGCAAAAAGACTGGGAATCAGTCTGTGTAAAATAACCCGCGGTTCCAGGGAGTTAAAGTTTAAGCCTGCTTTCAGGAAAATAGTCGCTGCTTACAAAATAAATAAGGAAAAAAAGAAAGGAAAATAAAGTCATGAGCAAACAATTCAAAGTTTTTTTAACTGAAAAGGATATGCCGCGGCAATGGTATAATATTCAGGCGGACTTGCCGCATCCGCTTCCGCCGCCCGTGGATAAAACCGGACGACCGATCGGTCCGGATTCGCTTGCCCCGGTTTTCCCGATGAATCTTATTGAACAGGAAGTGAGCACCAAGCGTTGGATTGACATACCGGAAGAGGTTCTTGAAAAGCTCCTGCTATGGCGGCCGACGCCGCTCTGCCGCGCGTACTCCTTTGAAAAGGCACTCGGAACACCGGCAAAAATTTATTACAAAAACGAAGGCTGGTCGCCGGCCGGCAGTCATAAGCCCAATACCGCCATCCCGCAGGCCTATTATAACAAAGAATTCGGCATCAAACGCCTGACAACGGAAACCGGCGCGGGCCAGTGGGGCAGTGCGCTGGCTTTTGCAAGCAAGCTTTTTGGCCTGGTCTGCAAGGTTTATATGGTCAAAATCAGCTTTGAGCAGAAGCCTTTGCGCAAGTTGATGATGAATGTATGGGGAGCGGAATGCGTTGCCAGTCCCAGCAACCAGACGCAAGCCGGCCGCGATATTCTCGCCAAAACTCCCGATTCACCCGGCAGCCTGGCAATCGCCATAAGCGAGGCCATTGAAGATGCGGTCACTTCCAAAGATACCCGTTATTCGCTCGGCAGCGTGCTCAACCATGTTCTCATGCATCAAACGATTATCGGGCTTGAAGCGCAGAAGCAGATGAAAATGATATCGGAATATCCCGATGTTGTAATCGGGTGCGTTGGGGGAGGCTCCAATTTCGCCGGCATAAGTTTCCCGTTTATCTGCGATAAAATCGCCGGGCGGAATATCCGCCTCATCGCGGTTGAGCCGGCGGCTTGTCCGACATTAACCCGCGGCCCGTTTGTCTATGATTCCGGTGACGTTGCCATGATGACGCCGCTCCTGCCGATGCACAGTCTCGGCCACGGTTTTGTCCCCCAACCGATCCACGCCGGCGGACTGCGTTATCACGGCATGGCGCCCTTGGTGAGTCATGTGATGCGCGAAGGGCTGATTGAAGCGCGCGCCCTCCAACAGTTGGAGTGTTATAAAATGGCGCTTTTATGGGCCCATACGGAAGGGTTTATTCCGGCCCCGGAGACCGCGCACGCCATTGCCGCCGCCGCGCAGGAAGCCAGGCAGGCCAAGGAGGAAGGAAAAGAAAAAGTGATTTTGATGAACTGGTCGGGACACGGGCTTATGGACCTCACCGGATACGGAGCATATCTTGCCGGGAAACTCTCCGATGCCGAACTGCCGGAAAAAACATTGCAGGAATCTTTGCGTTTATTGGAAGGTCTTCCCATACCGCCGGTACTGTAGGAATAAGCGCTCAACATTGTATTTACTCAGGTTATTTAGACTCGTGTTTCACGGAGTAGCCATGTAGGCTTGAATGCTGTTTCCGCCACAGGCAGACTGCCCGCCTAGCCCGCCTGCCCGAGTGTCGGCCAGGAAGCCCGTAGTAATTCCACCTGTGGCAGACGGACAGGCCAGGATTTGAACCTGGACGGTGCGGTCTATGAACACGCTTGATAAACTCAAAATTCTGTCGGCGGACTCGCAGTATGACCTGGCCTGCGCCTGCGGAACCACGGACCAGGAGCATCGGCAAAGAGGCGCGGACGGCAAATGGCTCTACCCCGTTTCATTGCCCGGCGGCGGAACATCCATTCTGCTCAAAACTCTGCTCTCCAATGCATGCGCGAACGATTGCAAATACTGCCCTCTGCGCCGCGACACCAACATCCGGCGCTGTACGCTTTCGCCGGATGAAACGGCGCAGGCTTTCATGGATTACCTAACCCGCCGGAATATTTATGGACTATTCCTGAGTTCCGGGGTGATCGGGTCCCCTGACCAAACCATGGAGCGCTTGAACGCCGTAGCTTCCATTCTCCGGCGCACCCACCGGTTCAAGGGCTATGTTCATCTGAAAATCATTCCCGGCGCGTCCGACGCGGCCATCCGGGAAACTCTCGCCCTGGCAAGCACCGTCTCCCTTAACATTGAGACGCCCGGCGAAGCGCATTTCCGCAAATTGTCCAACCGCAAACATTTCCTGGAAGATATCATCCGTCCCCTCAAGCTCATGGCGCAATTGACCGCCCGGGGAGAGCAATACGCGCGGGTCAAGACAACCACGCAGTTTGTTGTGGGCGCCTCGGACGAAACCGACACTGAGATCGTTCGCTACATGTTCGGGCTTTACGACCGCCTGCACATGCACCGGATTTATTTTTCGGCCTACCAGCCGGGGCTTGGCGCGCCTGACATTCCCGGGGAGGCCGCCGGCGCGCCCGCACCGGATGCCCGTTTCATGCGCGAGCACCGACTCTATCAAGCTGATTTTCTGATCCGCAAATACGGATTCAAAACGGAGGATTTCACATTTGAAGCGCATCATAATTTCAGACTGGACAAGGATCCCAAGGAGTGCTGGGCGGAGAATCACCCGGACTTTTATCCGGTCAATGTCAACCGGGCCGACCGGGAAACGCTTCTGCGTGTGCCGGGGTTTGGTCCCCTTACGGTTTCGCGGATATTGAGCCAGCGCCGGGAAGGGCGCCTGAGCACACTGCAGGAACTGAACCTGCGGGGGCGGCGACTGCAAAAAGCCCTGACATGTGTCCGATTTGATTAGAATTCAAACGGCGATATTTCATGCGGACAGTTCCCAACCCATCACAATAACTAGTATTATATCAAAAAAAAATAATTCAACGAATTGTATTGATAAATCAAGCCAATTTTATATACTGCAAAAAGTCTATAGACTTAATAGGAATAGCAATGAAAGTATCAACAAAAGGACGTTATGCTGTCCGGTTCCTGTTGGATCTGGCTTTGCACGACCAGTCCAAGCCGGTCTCGCTCAACGAAATTGCGAAGCGTCAGGATATTTCCGAAAAATACCTTTGGCAGATTGTCGCCCATTTAAAGACGGCGGGATTTGTTTCGGCTGTGTCCGGAAAACGGGGCGGTTTTTTACTGGCCAAACCACCGGAACAGATTTCATTGAAAGATATTCTTGAAACTCTTGAGGGCAACTGCGCCCTTGTTGAATGCGTCCATGACCCGGCTTCCTGTAAACGCAACGCAACATGCGCGGCCAGGGAAATGTGGCACGAGGTCAGCGAACGTATTGCAGGCGTGCTCATTTCTGTCACGCTTGCCGACCTGATTTTAAAGTCAAAAAAACGTCTCGATCAGAATGTATTATCGTATGTTATTTGAAAGGAAAATATAAAATGGCGCTCAATCAAAATATAGTAGCTACAATTGGACACACTCCGCTGGTAAAAATTAACCGGCTGATTGATCCGGCCGAGGCGGAAGTGTTCTTAAAAATGGAATCGCACAATCCCTACTCCAGCGTCAAGGACCGCATCGGCGCCGCAATGATAGAGGACGCTGAGCGGCGGGGCGTGCTTAAACCGGAAACGGTAATAATTGAACCGACCAGCGGCAACACCGGCATTGCGCTGGCCTTTGTGTGCATAATCCGCAAATACCATTTGATCCTTACCATGCCGGACTCAATGAGCGTGGAACGACGAACCATGCTGAAAGCCTTGGGCGCTGAACTGGTTCTGACCCCGGCGGAGAAAGGAATGCGCGGTTCCATTGAAAAAGCTCAGGAACTTCTGGCCAGCACAAAAAACAGCTGGATGCCCCAGCAATTTGAAAATCCGGCCAACCCGGCTGTTCATGAAGCCACTACTGGACCCGAAATCTGGGAGGACAGCGAAGGGAAAATTGATGCTATCGTGGCGGGGGTCGGCACCGGCGGCACCATTACCGGAATTACCCGTTATTTACGGCGACAAAATCCGGCTTTTCAGGCCATTGCCGTGGAGCCGGCTGATTCCCCGGTGATCAGCGGCGGAAAATCAGGCTCGCACAAAATCCAGGGCATCGGCGCCGGATTTGTGCCGAAAAATCTGGACACCTCCCTGCTGTCCGGCGTGGTTACGGTCACAAACGACGAGGCTTTTGAATGGGCGCGCCGGCTTTCCCGCGAAGAGGGCGTGTTTGGAGGGATAAGTACCGGCGCGAACATTTGCGCCGTGACAAAGGCCATAAAAAAGTTTAACCTGAAAGGCAAACGCATCGTTACGATCGTGGCAAGTTTTGGAGAGCGGTATCTATCCACGCCGCTGTATAAAGATTTGGCATAATCCAATCAAAAACAAAAGAGAGAAAAGGAAAACAAAATGAGCAAACAAGGTATCAGCACACTGTCATTACACGCGGGACAAGTGCCCGATCCGACTACGGGAGCACGCGCGGTCCCGATTTATCAGACCACGTCCTACGTGTTCAAAAACACGGAACACGCGGCTAACTTATTCGCGCTAAAAGAATCAGGTAACATTTACACGCGGCTGATGAACCCGACCAATGATGTGTTTGAAAAACGCGTGGCCGCGCTGGAAAACGGCACAGGCGCTCTGGCAGTCGCATCGGGCCAGTCAGCCATTTTCTACGCCCTGCTGGCCATTACGCGTCTCGGCGAGGAAATCGTATCCGCCACCAATCTCTACGGCGGAACGTATCAGCTTTTTCATTATACATTCCCGAAACTCGGGCGCACGGTAAAATTTGTAAATTCCCAGAATCCGGCATCATTTCAGAAAGTAATTACGGCTAAAACGCGCGCAATTTACGTGGAGACCATCGGAAACCCCAAGCTGGATGTGCCGGATTTTGAAACAATCGCCGATATAGCGCACAAAAATGGAATTCCGCTGGTAGTGGACAACACCGTGGGCATCGGCCTTGTCCGTCCCTTTGAATATGGCGCGGATATCATCGCCTCTTCGGCCACAAAATACATCGGCGGTCACGGCACTTCGCTCGGCGGGGTAATTGTTGACTCCGGTAAATTCAAATGGAACAACGGAAAATTCCCGGAATTCACCGAGCCGGACCCGAGTTATCACGGATTGATTTATTGGGACGCGCTGGGCAACGTGCCCGGCGCCGGCAACATTGCCTTTATCATGAAAACCCGGGTGACACTTCTGCGCGACATCGGCGCGGCCCTGAGCCCATTTAATGCCCATCAGTTCCTGCTGGGTTTGGAAACACTGCCCTTGCGCCAACAGAGGCACTCGGAAAACGCGCTCGAAATCGCGCGTTGGCTGAAAAAACATCCGCTGGTCAGCTGGGTTGTCTATCCGGGATTGGAAGATAATCCCAATTATCGGATTGCCTCAAAATACCTCAAGAAAGGATTCGGGGGACTGGTCGGATTCGGCATCAAGGGCGGGTTGGAGTCCGGTAAGAAATTCATCAATTCAGTAAAACTTCTCTCGCACCTGGCAAACATCGGCGACGCCAAGAGCCTCGTTATTCATCCGGCCTCAACGACGCACCAGCAGTTGACCGAGACCGAGCAGTTGGAAACGGGCGTCACTGCCGATTATATCCGGCTCTCAATCGGCATTGAGGACGCGGAGGATATCAAGGCGGACATTGAGCAGGCGTTGCAGAAGACGGCTTAAAGAAATGCAGAATTATGAATGCAGAATGAAGAATGACAAAAGAAAAATTGCCGTGGGCTTAAGCGGCGGCATTGATTCCGCCGTAACCGCCGCGCTTCTATGCCGTGAGGGTTATGAGGTTTGCGCCGTTACCATGCAGTTCTGGAACGGCCGGATCAAGCTACAACCAAACGGACGCGCTGCCTGTTTTGGTCCCGGTGAAGCAGAGGATATTGACGCGGCGCACGAGGTTGCCTCCTTTCTCGACATTCCGCACAAGGTCATTCCCCTGACTGAAGAATACGAGACAAAAGTGCTCAACTATTACCGGCATGAATATTTGGCCGGACGAACCCCCAACCCTTGCGTCGTCTGCAACGCGCTCATTAAGTTCGGCGCGTTATGGGACTCGCTTGAACGGTTCGGCGTCAATTGCGATTGGCTTGCCATGGGCCATTATGCCCGGGTTGAGCATGATGCGGCCGCCGGAATTTTCCGGCTCCGCCAGGGAATGGACATATCCAAGGATCAGTCGTATTTTCTCCACCGGCTGGATCAAAAACAACTCGCCAGAATACTTCTGCCGCTCGGCACGCGGCTCAAGCGCGACGTTATCGCGGAGGCAAAAAAACTGGGATTACCGCGCGTGACGGACAAACCCGAAAGCCAGGATTTTATTGAAAGCGACGATCATGCGTCTTTGTTTGACGGCAACCCGGTCAGCCCGGGACCGATCGTGGACACCGATGGAAAAACAATCGGCACCCACCGCGGACTTATCCACTATACAATCGGCCAACGCGACGGACTTGGCATCAGCGCCGGACAACGCATGTATGTGAAGGAAATCCGCGCCAAAACCAATGCCATCGTTATCGGCGAACGGAACGATTTACTGATGTCGGAAGCATCGGTCACGGACATCCATTGGATTAGCGGAACTCCGCCCGAAGAAGAAGGGGGAAAAATCACTTGCCTGGTTCGCTTGCGTTACCGTCACGGCGGCGTTCAGGCTAGAGTGACACTTACGGATAATAAACGAGCAAATGTCGTTTTCAACGACCCGCAATTTGCCGTAACACCCGGCCAAGCCGCGGTTTTTTATCAAGGCGACGAAGTTCTGGGCGGAGGATGGATCGCCTCATCGGACATAGAAAACACAGAATGTAGAAGGTAGAATGCAGAATGAAAAAAAACACAACTTTAACAATCCAAAGAAAACTACGCGTCTTGGAAAAATGCCTGCGGAAAATGAAGTCACTCATGGTAGCCTATAGCGGCGGACTGGACAGCGCCTTTCTGGCGGTCGTGGCCGGGCGAGTGCTGGGAAAAAGAATGCTGGCCGTTACCGGGCGTTCCCCTTCCCTGTCAGACCGCGATTGGCGCGATGCACAGGATGTGGCTAAAGCATTTGGGTTTAAGCATGAAACAATTTCTGTCAACGAAATGCGAGATAAACGCTATGCCGTCAATCCCAAAAACCGTTGTTATTATTGCAAGTCCGCATTGTTTACGCGCATGCAAAAAATGGCCGGGACACGCGGATTTGACGTGATAGCCGACGGCACCAATGCCGATGATCTAAATGATTTCCGTCCCGGTCTTAAAGCCGGCCAAGAATGCGGAATCCGACATCCCTTACAAGAATGCGGATTTACAAAAAGCGACATTCGCCTCGCCGCAAGTCAATTTGGATTATCAATTGCCGACAAACCGGCTTCACCCTGCCTGGCCTCGCGATTTCCATACGGCACGCCGATAACACAAAGTCAACTGCGGGCCGTTGATGTTTTGGAAACCAAAATACGCCGATTGGGATTCAGCGATTGTCGCGCAAGGGTTGAGGCCCGCAATATCGCCCGGATTGAAGTGCCGGAAAAAGAATTAAAACTGGCTTTGGAAGATAATATACGAAAATCAATTTTATCGGCGGCACAAAAGGCCGGATTTGATTATGCTGTTCTGGATTTAAACGGATTACGAAGCGGGAATTTGAATCAGACCCGGAAGACAGAAGCCAGTAGTCAGAATGCAGAAATATAAAGCCTGAAATACATAAAGAACCAATATCATGAATGTAACAGTCAACGGCAAGAGCTACAAAATACAGGCGGGTGAAACCATCGCCGGTCTTGTTAAGAAACAGAATCCCTCCAAACAACGTATTGCCGTCCTCCTGAACGACGAATTGATTCCCACAGACAAGCGAGAAGGTCATATCTTGGAACAAGGCGACCGGGTGGAAATACTGACTTTTGCCGGAGGAGGATGACTCTCAATCCAAAAGAACGCGAACGTTATGCCCGCCATCTCTCCCTTCCCGAAATCGGCGAAGCAGGGCAGGAAAAATTAAACCGGGGTCGTGTGTTGATCATCGGGACGGGGGGGCTTGGATCGCCGGCGGCCTATTATTTGGCCGCCGCCGGGGTCGGCACTCTCGGATTGATTGATTCTGACGTCGTAGAACTCAGCAACCTTCAGCGTCAAATTCTTCACTTTACCGCCGATCTCGGACGTAAAAAAATATTATCAGCCAGCGAGAAATTAAAAATGTTGAATCCGGACGTTCAGATTCAAACGTATCCAACCCGCCTGACCTCCAAAAATGCCCGGGCAATTCTTTGCGACTTTGATTTCGTCGTTGACGCCACCGACAATTTTCCATCAAAAATCTTGATTGCAAACGCCTGTTACGCGACCAGGAAACCATATTCCCATGCCGGTATTCTCCGATTCTTCGGGCAGACCATGACGGTGATTCCCGGTCAAACGGCCTGCTACCGTTGTGTTTTTGAATCGCCGCCGGAAGATCCAAAAATTCCCCAGGGGCCTTTGGGCGCAGTCCCCGGTGTGATTGGGACCATTCAGGCCGTTGAAGCGATAAAATATCTGCTTAATATCGGCGACCTGCTAACAAACCGACTGCTCACCTTTGACGCCCTGAAAATGAAATTCCGGGAAGTGCCGGTTAAACGCAATCCCCATTGCCGGCGGTGCGCTGATCTTCATTCTTTTTAAGAACTTATAAAGGCCGACTTGAGCTGGAGAATCAGATGAAGTGCAGATGCGAATGGTGCGGCAGCGATCCGCTTTATGTCGCGTACCACGATGACGAATGGGGTGTTCCTGTTCATGATGATCGCCGCCTATTCGAGATGCTGGTCCTGGAAGGCGCACAGGCAGGCCTGAGCTGGTTGACGATCCTCAGAAAACGGGAAAACTATCGGCAGGCGTTTCACGGCTTCGATCCAAAGCAGATTGCCGCCTATTCACAGGCCGACGTCCGGCGGTTGCTGAAGGATTCAGGCATTGTGCGCAATCGCCTCAAAATTGAATCGGCCATTCAAAATGCAGGAGCGGCGTTGGACATCATAAAGAAAGCAGGATCGTTCAGTTCCTTCCTCTGGCGCTACGTGGACAACGTTCCCCGCCAGAACGCCTGGACCTCGCTAAGCGAACTGCCGGCGCGAACTGAGCAGTCGGACGCGATGAGCAAGGACCTGAAAAAACTTGGATTCAACTTCGTCGGCTCCACTATTTGCTATGCCTTCATGCAGGCCGTCGGAATGGTCAATGATCATATTGCCAGCTGTTTCAGGCATGCTGAAGTAAAGAAGATGGCCCAACACTATTTATAATTTCTTTTATCCTGTTTTTTTCTTCCTGGCTCGCCTTGCTCTCGGTCCAAACATCATCAAGAAGGGAATTGCCGTCTCCTTTTTCGGTTTCAGCAAGCATTTCCAGCGCGGCCTTGGCGCCAAGCGCGTAACGAACCGGATTAATGCCCGCGCGCAGGGCCATGCGCATCGTGCCGATCAGGCGGTCATCCCAACCCAGTTTGCGGCGCGGATCGCGCACCACCCTGTCCACCATGTCGCGCAGGTGCGGGTTGAGCATTCTTTTTAGAAGATCATCAACGTATTCGGCATAACCGGTCGTTGTAAAAAGGTCATCCAAACCGCGATATTTGCGGCACAAAGCGCCGCCGGATTCCTGCGTAAATGCCTCCCGCGCCAGATTGAGAAGGCCCTCGTCATTGGCAACCTCGGATATGTATCGATATTTCCTGCGGCGCGCCAAGTAGCCGATCAAGGCATGGGTGGCGTTATGGCCATAAAGCTTTGCCTCTTCAAAGGGCAGGAGATCGCTTTTTTCCTCAAACACCGTTATGCCCCGCTGAAAATCCGGCCAGCAAATTTTGGAAATCAAAATGCGGTTAAACTCCTCCACCAGAAAACAGCGGCCCGCCGCGCCGGCAACCCGTATCAGGTTCTGTTCCTTGATCTGCGCTTCATCCGCCACGACACCGCTCATCTTTCCAATGACCGTGTTCAAACACTGAAAATGATTTTCGGCGTCAGGCAGTGAATCGCGCAGGAACTGTCCCATTGATTCCAGGAGAATTTCGGCGGCATGATTATGATTTTCAGCGGCATAAATCACGCAATGTTTGCCATGATCGGAAGCCAGACGCTCCCTGAGGCCTTCCGCCAGCAATGCCGCGACTGATTTTTCGCCGCCGGTTTTATAAAAAGAAACGCTCGGCAAAGCGGTGGCGATTTCATCGGCTTCGGCCAAAGCCCTGATTAATATCCGGCGTTCACCTTCGTCATTGGGATTGAATATTTCCAAGCCGGAGACGACGCGGGATTCAATCCCATTTTCCGTGGCTATATTAACCCAGCATTTTCCCCCGCCGCGGCGCACCGCCGCAACAACATCCGGCATAACCTCGGCGACAACATAACGGTCAAAATTGCCGGAAGAAAAGGCCTCATAGAGAAAGAGACCGGCCTGGATCGGGCCAAAACCAATTCCTACAAAAGTTTTTTTCATATTTTTCATTATCGGCTCAATGTTTGTTTTCGCCGCAAACTATCAAAAGCGGCCGTCATTGTCATTTGAAAAATTTTGATGCAGGCCGAAAAATATTTTTTCAAGATTAATCATTTACTCAAGACAAAGCTTGACATATTTTTCTCAGAGACTAATTTTTCCACCATGAACAAGCACATTTTGGGCGATAAAAACCGAGAGGATATAGTGTTTGTCGCCGAGCACGGCAAAGTCTGGCCCACGCGCCTGTGGCAGATGCTCTGCCTTTCCGGCGAAAAAAGCATAATGCCGACCAAAAGAAGCGAAGGCCCGGCGATTATTTCATCTTCCCAGGGACGGTGCGAGGCCAACAACTTTCAACTGGTTGCTTCAAATTTCAGCGCCAATCAAGCCGATCTTGAATGGAAAACGATAAATTCAACCCTGAGTCTGCATTGCCGCTGGCTTTATGATCCGGAAACGGGCGTTTTAAACCGGCGTGATCGTTTGACCAATACCGGCGCCGAAGCGATCACTATCTTCCGTTGTCTTCCACGATTTGTTTTTCCCCCCAATAATTACGAAGTGTATTTACAGCAAAGCCGGTGGGGCAACGAAAACCAGGGTGAATGGCTGAAACTGCACGCCGGCAGCATAACCCTTGAATCGGAATGGGGACGCAGCACGGAAGGCGCCACGCCTTACGCCTGCCTGCGCGAACGGGACGGACACAGCGGGTTGGCATTTCACGTCATACCCCACGGCAACTGGATTATCCGGGTAACGGGCAGGATATTTTCCAATTCGCTTCCGATTGCGGTCGTTGAAGCCGGATTATCCGATGCGGATTTAAGACTAATCCTGCAACCGGGCGCCGGTTTTGACCTTCCTGAAATTATTATCCAACCATTGCCGGACGGCGCACCGGAACAGGCCGCTCCCAGCCTGCACTGCTACTTCAATAAACGGGTCCCCCTGCCCCGCCATAATGAAATACCGGTAAGTTATAATACCTGGTTTGACCGTTTTGATGTCCTGGACGTCAATCATCTTCGCGCCCAGATTAAAGCCGCGGCTGAAATCGGCAGTGAAATTTTTATTGTTGATGCGGGTTGGTTTGGCACCGGGGACGGCTGGGATAATGTCGGCGATTGGCGCGAAAAAACAGACCGCGCATTTCACGGCCGAATGGATTCATTTGCCGACGAAGTCCGCGCCAACGGCATGGAGTTTGGTCTCTGGATGGAGCCGGAACGCTACGCCGCCGATATCCCCATTCGCGCAAAGCATCCCGAATGGTTTGTGCCCGGCACGAGCCGAATCAGAATGGAAAACCCGGATGCGCGCGATTACGTCGCCGGAGAAATAGCACGTTTGATTGAAACCTACAAACTTGCCTGGATAAAGTTTGACCAGAACGCTTCGCGCGGTTACGACGATACCGGCGCCGAATTATACAACTATTACTCGGCCTGGTACGGAATCCTGGATGACTTGCGCCGCAAATACCCGAAAACTGTTTTTGAAAATTGCTCCAGTGGAGCCATGTGCCATGACCTGAGTTCGCTGTTTCATTTTGACGTTCATTTTCCGAGCGACACCGTTAATCCTATGGACGTTTTGCGCATCAGCCAGGGCGATCTTCTGCGCATGCCACCGGGACGGATATTGCACTGGGCAGTGCCCAGGAACACTAACCTGCCTGCTGCGCTCATCTATCCACCCGGAACACATGTTCTCACGCCCCGCGCCGCCACTTGGAACACCGCCGAAACCGCCGAGCCGGATTTTCTTGTGATCGCCGCCATGTACGGCGCCCTGGCTTTCAGCGGCGATTTACAATCGCTGGAACCGCAGACAAGAAGCCGGATGCGATGGTATGTTGATTTTTATAAACAATGGCGCCGATTAATCCTGACATCTGTCTGCCATTTATTAACCCCGGTCAGACCTTTAAAGGACCGCGCTGACTGGACAGTGCTGCAATTGCAGTCGCCGGAAACATCGGCCAGCATCATTTTCCATTTTTATCAGCCAAGCAACGGAAAGGAACGCTGCCTGATCCAGCTCCGCAATCTTGACCCGGCAACTGTCTATCGGGTGCGGCGGGTAAATCCGGACGGCCAAACGGAGATGAATGTTCCCGGCGATCAACTAATGCGCAACGGCCTTGAATTGCATGAACCATATTATATGCATGCCATGTACAAGGCGGGCATCACCACCGTTGAACCAAGCAACTGATTCATTTTGATTGGTTTTATATGCCAACCGACGTTGATATCCGGAAATACCCGCGAAAAATCATTGAGCGGCAGGATCTGGCCGCCAATGAAACGTCTTCCGGCTTTGACCTTGTCAGGAAGTCCAGCTACCCCTGCCCGGGGGTTTTCGTATTATAATTACCTTGATTGATTATCAATATATTAATAAAGTTGACTTGGCTTTGTACTTCAAAATTCCGGGACATGAAAACTGACTGATTTTTTTGCACGACTTAACTCAATAAGGAGATAAATTTACGCCTCGTTTCATTAATATTGCGGCAATTCATTCCCAAGTTTCCGAAAGAGGCAATGAAACGCAACAGGATGCGCTAACCCAATTCCGTGAAGCGGAGTCAAGGCTCAACGGCACCGGAGTTGACTTGGTTGTGACTTGCGAAGTGATGGAATCTATCGGACAGACGATGAAACAGGCTGAAAGTTTCTCGCATCCTGGCCCGATATTGAATGCTTACCGCGGTTTTGCGGAAAGGAACAACTGCTGTGTGGCTGGATCGGTAAAACTGGAGGACAATGGAAAAATTTATAATGCTTTGGCATTTATCGGGCCTAAAGGGGAGTTACTGGGAGATTACCGAAAAACTTATCTGACCAGAGGAGAGCTTGAAATGGGGCTTATCTCTGGAGACGGGGCTAAAGTTATCGAAACCCCGGCAGGCCGGCTTGGCGGAGCGATATGTTTTGACCTTAATTTTGATGATTTGAGAGATGCTTACCAGCGATTAGAACCGGATGTGCTGTGCTTTTCCAGCTATTTTCACGGGGGGCATCTGCAACAGAACTGGGCATATCAATGCCGCTGTTACTTCGCTGCTGCCTGTAAAGACAATACCAGCGACATTATTGGTCCGCTGGGTCGTGTTATCGCATCAACCAATTTCTATGGGCGTATAGTTTGGGCGAGAGTTAATCTTGACCGGTTTATAATGCATCAGGACACCAACAATACCCGCTTCAGCGATATAAAGCGGAAATACGGCAACAGAGTGCAAATAGATTCGGACTCAAGATTGGGGACGGCGGCATTGTACAGCTTGGATGACCACCGCTCCGCGGTCGAAATTGCGCGGGAGTTTGGACTGATTGAAATAAACGAATATTTTAAGCAGAGCCGCGAAGCCCAGTCCAGACCCAAGCATCCGGATAAATAATAAATTTCCCAACCAACCGATATGATTCAACAAGCTAGACAGGAGGTGGATATGGCGCCGACGGACAATTCCAAGACAAAAAAAGAAAGGATTAGGTTGCCAATGGGAACATTCATATACAGGCTTTCATTGTCTTTGTCTCTGTCTTTTCTGCTCCTGGCCGGCTCGGAAACGACCGGTCAGGCTGTGGTTGAGTCTGCTCTCGCTCCGGACGAGCAGGGAAATATTATTCCGGATTTTTCCAATGTCGGCTACATGGGTGGCGGGGAAAAGCTGCCGGATGTCAAAACCATTATTGAATTATCCCCGAATCCGACCGGGGATGACCGCCAGAGAATCCAGGCGGCCCTTGATGAAATCGGGAAAAAGCTGCCGGATGAAAATGGTTTTCGCGGGGCGCTTCTTCTGAAAGCGGGGGAATACCGCGTGAATGGTTCAATCTGGGTGACAAACAGCGGGATTGTGTTGCGCGGGGAAGGGCAGTTCCCGGGCGGAACGGCAATAATCGCGACTGAAAAGGACACGGCGCCCTTTGATAAAAAACATTCCCTTGTTTACCTTGGAAAACCCGAGCCCAGCTGGCCTCGTCTTGGATTTCTTAAAAAGGGGGCCGAGACGGAGATAACGGACCAGCGCGTCCCGGTGGGCAGCAAACAAATTCATGTGCGCAGCACGGAAGGATTGAAGGTCGGGGACAATATTATAATTGAGCTTTACCCGAACATGAAATGGCTGGAAACCCTGAAACTTGAAAACGTATGGGGGGAAGAGTTGAAAGGGTTTTATCACCGCTACGAGAGAAAAATAACCGGCATTAAAGACAACCAGCTGACGCTTGATGCGCCGCTGGTGAGTTTTATAGACAAGGATCTTCTTGAGAAGGCATCGGTCTGGAAATATTCCGACAATGTCAGGATTTCTCAAAGCGGAGTTGAAAGGATCAGGCTGATCAGCGTGTTTAACAAGGATGATCCTGAAGATGAAGAGCATGCGCTGGCCGGCATAATCATCAACCATGCCCGGGACTGTTGGGTAAAAAACGTAACGGCCTTGCATTTTTCCTTCGCGGCCGTTGCCATTAGGTCCGGGGCCAGGAATATAACGGTTCAAGATTGCGCATGTCTTCGACCGGTTTCCCTCGTCATGGGGAACAGGCGTTACCCGTTTCACCTTGATGGTTCAATGTCTTTGGTTCAGCGATGTTACGCGCGTGATGCGAGGCATGGGTATTCCTCAAGCGCCCGGGCTCCAGGGCCGAACGTGTTCCTGGATTGTCTATCCGAAAAAGCCTACGCTGACATAGGCCCGCACCACCGCTGGGCGACGGGGTATCTTTATGATAACATTTTGGCCCCGCAGGGCACAATCAATGCCCAGAACGTCGGC
>Ga0247840_10001281_pt1 | contig 49960 bp, 59 predicted proteins | sample LaCruzMarch2015__FD_192404 | JGI IMG/M metagenome (GOLD analysis project Ga0247840, IMG submission 192404) | Freshwater microbial communities from meromictic Lake La Cruz, Castile-La Mancha, Spain - LaCruzMarch2015_17m | ecosystem: Environmental > Aquatic > Freshwater > Lake | place: Spain... | reverse complement strand
GGTTCTATGAAGTAGATTGTGAAAAAATTATTGGGTTTTAATTGTTTTTATCTTCTAAAGTCTTCTTAAAACTTGTGGCACAGGTTTTTCTTCTATCTATGGGATAAAAAAGAAAGGACGGTTAAACTGAAATTGTGTGTTGAAAATTATCAGTTAAACAACCGTCCTCTATGTGGAATTTTAACAAAATATTAGACATCTGTGGATTGCAGATTTCTAAAACTAAATCAAATAATGAAAATGTATCTTTTTATCTGAGTCAGCGTAGAGTTACAGCACATTGTCCCAAATGTAAAAACAGAACAAACGCTTTTCATAGTTTCTCCCCTTCAAGAAAAATTAAACATGGAACAATACTTGGAAAAACTTGTTCACTTGTCATTCGTCCCAGACGATTTCACTGTTTTAATTGTGACTTTGTATTTACTGAAAAGATATTGGTTGCCCCTTATGAAAAAGCAACTTTAAAGCATAAGCGAGAAGTAATATTTAATCTATCTGACAGGTCTTTCAGATCAGGAACAAAAAGATTTAATGTTTCCTACCATACACAACGTAAGTGGTTAAAAGAAATTGTCCAATGTGAGGTTTTAAACTTTGAAAAAGAAAAGACAGAAAACAAATCGTTTGTACTTGGAATTGATGAAGTATCATTTGCCGGACGTGACATGGTAACAACCATTGGTAATATCACCAAACACCGCCTTAAAGGAGTTTTACACTCCAGACGGAAAGATGAATTAAAAAAAGTTCTTAAAAATCTGCCTTCTGATGTAAAATCACTAATCTCTGAGGTTGTGATTGACATGTGCGATCTTTACCTTCGATCAGTTAAAGAAGTTTTACCAAAAGTTTCAGTTGTAGTTGATCATTTCCATATCATTCAAGATGCCAACCGAAGAATTGATGGGGAAAGAGTGTTACTTCAGGATATTTACAAGAAAAGGATACCGCGATACATCTTGACCAAGAACAAAGAAGACCTAACTAGTCAACAAATCCATTATCTATCTGACATTATCAAAGAATATCCGGAACTTCATATGTTTTACCAAATGAAGGAAAGTTTGCGTGAGATGTATACGTCAAAAACAAAAGAGGAAGCAGAGGTAAAATTAAAGACAATAATTTCTTCTTTAAAATCAACCGATGATGGAGTTTTGATTACCTGGGGAAACACCCTCTCCTACTGGAAAGAATATATTCTTAATTACTGGAACAGCAGATCAACTAATGGCTTCATGGAAGGAATGCATAACAAAATGAAGCTAATTAAACGAATATCATTTGGATTTCGTAACAAAGAAGTATTTATTCACAAAGTCATGCTATCGGTCTTGATTGCGTCGGTACTTTTTCACAAACTTTAACTAAGAACCAAATAGCAGTTGACATAATTAAGTATGTAATGTATTATGTAATTAATTATGTTAAACACTGATTTTTCACAAATCAAATCAATATCTAGTTTGCCCCGCCAATATAATGAATATGTCACATTAGCAAAAACTAAAGGATCAGTTGTTTTTTTACGCCATAGCCAACCAGAAGTCGTATTAGTTGATTTTAAAATATGGCAAAAACTAGAAGAATTAAAAAAACAAGATGATGAGAGAATGGCTTTAGCTTCAATTAAACAAAGCGAATATGAATATAAAAGAGGGAACGCTAAACGATTAAAATCGTTAAAAGAAATATGAAATCCGACGTCACGACTTACTACACGCCAACTTTTCAAAAAAATTTCCATCGATTACCCAAACTCATTAGAGAAAAAGCCCTTCAAAAAGAACCAATATTTATCATAAATCCCTTTGATCCTCGTTTAAAAACTCACAAACTAACCGGTCAATTAAAACAATATTGGTCTTTCTCGATTGATTACCAATGGAGAATCGTTTTTCGTTTTGTTAAACCAAACACTATTCTTTTTGTTGATGTAGGAACGCATGAAATATATAAAAGGTAGGGCCTTACTTCCTTTTCTGCAATTCCGGATAAAAATACATCCAAATTCCTGTAATGATCATAAACGTTAAAACAATTCCAAAAAATGGACTTAGTTGATTATGTAAATAGCGAATCAAGTTTAAATCAAATAAATTAAAACTTAAAATCGGATATTTTAATATCGAACCAGTTAAGGCCATTAATAAACTTATAACTGTGATAATTAAAACCAAAATCCGATGAACTTTTTTTGCAAATAAATAATATTTCGTCATAATTTTGTACGCTATTTAGATAAATTTATTTTTTCGTTAACACTTCCTAATTTTAAAGGTTCCAAATCCATATCTGCTTCGCGTGAATGATCCTTTCCACGACCACCTTTTGTTTGATAAGCTTCAGTGGCATCCTGACCACAGTAAGAAATAATGCTTTGTGGCCCATCCGGATGTGAGGATAAATAATCACTCACTCCATAAACTTGGTTACTAATTATTATCCAACAATCTTGAGGTTGATTATGTTTCGCAATTTCATTAAGAGTAAGTGTGACTGAAGTTGCTTGAATAGTATTAACGCTTGGATTTGATATCTGTAGTTTGTTATTTTGATTTGAATACTGGGATGTGAAAAAAACAGTAAGGATTATAATTAAAACAACCCCTACTATCCCCCATTTTAGCTCGTTATTCATAATGATTATTATATAATAACCTTCTATGAATATTGGTGTTTTTGATTCAGGTTTGGGTGGACTTTCAATTTTGAAAGAGCTGATAAAAAAGTTACCGCAATACAACTATGTTTACCTCGGTGACAATGCCCGAGTGCCCTATGGTGGACGATCACCGGAAGTAGTCTATGAATTTACAACTCACGCTTTAGATTTTCTATTTGCCCAAAATTGTCATTTAGTAATTCTGGCCTGTAATACTGCATCATCATCTGCACTACGCAAGATTCAGCATGAATATATTCCTAAAAAATATCCAAATAAAAGAGTTCTGGGTGTAATAAAACCTACAGCGGAAACTGTAGTAGAAAATAATGCAGTCAAAGTAGGAATTATCGCAACCCACTCAACCATAAAATCACAAAGTTTTATTAAAGAAATAAATAAACTTAATCCGTCTATTCAAATATGGCAAAACCCTGCTCCTCTGCTTGTCCCAATAATTGAAGAAGATGAATTACAATGGCAGGGTTTAAAATCTATTCTTAAAAAATATCTTCAACCACTAATAGTTCATAAAATTGACAGTTTAATTCTCGGTTGCACTCACTATGGTTTGATTGAAAAAACCGTTCAACATATGGTTGGGAAAAAGATAACTATCATTCACCAGGGTCGAGTTGTTGCGCAAAAACTCAAAGAATATCTCATCAAACATCCTGATTTAGATCGTAAATTAGCAAAAAAAGCAGACTATCAATTTTTCGTTACAGATTTAAACCCACGCTATGAAAAAATGGCGCGCTTTTTTTTCTCAAAACCAATCCAAATACAACAAATCCACCTTTCTTCATAAATACTTATTTGAGTTTTAGTAGCCACTGATTAAGCAGATCAGCAAGCGCAATCATTCCGATTGTTTCATTAAATTTGTTTGTAATAATTGCAACGTATACATGCTCACGGTGCATTTTTAATAAAAGCTCATCCGGTCGACTAATTTCTGTACAGTAAATAACCGGCTTAACTATTTTCGCTTGCCATAGTTGTTTATTTCCGTTTGCCACCGTTTGATTTTGCAAAATTTCATGAACATGAATAAATCCAACAATTTTATTAATATTATTTTTAAATACCGGGTAACGGTTAAAATATGTTTTTTTCCTAATAATTTCTTCTCTTACAGCACTGATTGAAGAATTTATTTCAAAGCCAACAATCTTTTTTTTACTAATCATCACCTGTTTTAAGCGTATTTTTTTTAACTGCATTACGTTGTTTATAAGCTCGTATTCATTAATACTGAGCAGCTTTTTACTTACATTGTCTTGTAGAATCGTACGTATCTCGTCGTTGGAATAATGAAACGACTGTACGTTTCGATGCATTCCCAGCGCTTTAATAATTATGTTAACAGTTCGATTAATAATTTGAATTAATGGATGGGTTAATTTAACAAGTAACGTCAAGGGCTTAATTAAAAATAAAATAAACGATTCCGGCCTACGAATCGCTAAACCTTTAGGGACTAATTCACCAAATAATAAATGGGTTATTGTGAGAATAATCAAACTAATAAATGTTATTAAGCCTCCGTGAATTAACTGCTTTCCCCAAAACCCATTAAATAATGAGTCAATAAGCGAACTAAATATCCGTTCACCCTGCCAACCCAAACTCAAACTAACGATTGTCACACCAAGTTGGGTGATAATAATATAATCTTGAAGGTTATCCAAAGCAGTCCTAACTAAAACAGCATTTCTATTCCCTTGACGGACTAAAGTATCGATTCGGGATTTTCTTATTGAAACCAAAGCAATCTCCGCGGCCACAATCACCGCGTTAACCAGAATTAAAAAAATGATAATAAGCACATTTTCGATCGTTTGCATATTTTACTAATACAATAGTAGTAATAGTTTGTTCAAAATGCAAGTCAAGCGTTAAATATATTTTTTAAAGAGTTTTTTATAATGTTTAATGGAAAATTTCGCACCAAAATGAAGTGGCTGCGGAAGCTTATTGAGCCTAAACCAACCTATTTCAGTATTCTTCTCCGGTTCGTTGATCTTCACTTTTTTTCGACTAACTTTAATAATAAAATTTACAATTAACCAGTGAGTCTTTTTCCTATTATTAATACGCAATAAAGAATGAGCGGGAAATTGTTTTTCAATTTTTCCAACCACTCCATACTCTTCTTTTACTTCACGTAGCACTCCCTCTTCTAAGGTTTCATCGAAATGCAGTTGTCCCCCACCAAAATCCCATCGGCCTTGCTCATCACGACATTTATTACTGCGCTTATGTAATAAAAAATTACCTGCACCATCGTGACAATAAAAAACTGTACTTATTCCAATATAATTAATCCCTGGTTCCATATCTATTTATTGTTAATTGATCATTGTTTATTGGATTATTTACTCGTAACGAAACAGAGTATGCTTCCATTAATTCTTCAGAGAAAGGGCTTAATTTATCAACCTGAATATTATTATTTCCTAACCAATATCTTTCTTGATCTCTTAAAAAAATTACCGGCATACGCTGGTGAATTGTTGCCATCAACTTGTTGGGTTGGGTTGTAATTATTGTATAAGACTGGGTTTTCTCATCAAAAAGCCCAGCCATAGAAAAATAATCGTTTGTCTTTAAATGAATATAATATGGTTGCTTCCCGTCATTAATGGTTTTCCATTCAAAAAAGCCGGTTGCCGGCACCAAGCAGCGATTATTTCTCAATAAATTACTAAATACCGGTTTAATCGCTACCGACTCTGATCGAGCGTTAATAATTCCCCCCTTACCATCTTTTGACCACGACGGAATCAATCCCCACTTCATCATTTTTATTTGATTTTTTCCTGACTGGGAGATTATTACTGGAAGAATCTGCGATGGAGCAATGTTATATTGTGATTTAAAAGTTTGCGGTAAATTATCAACACTAAATCGTGCTGAAAATTCTTTATTGATTTGTAAACTATAGCGCCCACACATAATCCATATTATAATCCAAAAAGTACTTTAATACATAAATACAAACTCTATTCGTTTATTTACAAAGTATGTCATTTCGAATGAAATGAGGAATCTTACGTTTACTATCATTAGATACCTCATCCCGCTAAGCGAGATTCGGGATGACAATTTTTTAACAATTTAACAGTTTAACCATTTAACAATTTATCTTTATTCGTATATTTGTTGATTAGGATTGTCTTTGTTTTATTCGTATCACGGTTTACCTCTTGACATCATAAATAGTTATTCACTATACTGGTGAACATAAGTTCACTATGAACGAATTAATTAACGAAAAAATCAGCGTCATCACCTCCTACAACCGCGACAGCGGACAGGTCTTTCCCCGCAAAATCCGCTGGCAAGGGCGAGACTATTTAATAAAGAAACTAACTTATTATCATCGTGCCCGAATGGGTCGAATTTTATTACACATTTTTCATGTCACCGATGGCCAATTAGATTTTCGTCTTCAACTTAACAGTGAAAGCTTGGCCTGGACATTAGAGGAGGTCTGTGATGGAAATCCAAATTAATCACAACTCTCCAACCATTATGCATATTGATCTAAACTCCTGTTTTGCCACAGTTGAACAACAAGCCAATCCCCACTTACGTGGAAAACCATTGGTGATTGCCGCCTACACATCACCTGGTGGTTGTGTGTTAGCTCCATCAATTGAAGCAAAAAAATATGGAATAAAGGTAGGAATGACTGTTCGTGATGCAAGATTGATTTATAAAAACATCATTGTTCGTGATCCAGATCCAATATTAGTCCGTGATGTTCATGTTAAATTTCGCAATATCTGTAAAACTTATTCGCCAATTGTAGTTCCAAAATCAATCGATGAGGTGGTAATTGATTTTGCCAATACGCCAGCATTACAGCGCGGATTAATTAACATTGCTCAGGAAATCAAAGCTCGTTTTCGCAGTGAAATCGGAGAATGGATTTCCTGCAATATTGGAATCAGCACAAATCGCTTTCTCGCCAAACTTGCTGCCTCTCTCCACAAGCCTGATGGTCTGGATGTGATCAATTATCACAATCTCAAAACTATTTATTCTCAAATCAAATTAACTGATTTAAACGGTATTAATACTCGCTATGAAGCGCGATTAAATGCAGCAGGAATCTTTAGTCCATTGCAATTTTTTGAAACATCGGCAATATTCTTAAAAAAATCCGTGTTTAAAAGTATTGTTGGTTATCACTGGTATCTACGTTTGCATGGCTTTGAAATCGATGATGTTGAGTTTAAACGGAAAAGCTATGGTCAAGATTATTCTTTGGGCAAAAAAACTGCCAACCGGGAAATTTTAGCAAAATACATTATGAAAATGTGTGAAAAACTGGGAAGACGCATGCGTCGTGCAGGAAAATCCGCGCTAGGAATTCATATCGGATTAATTTATGAAGATTGGACATACTGGCATCGGGGACGCAAAATGCATCAACCTCTCTACTCTACTCAAGAAATCTTTACTAAAACAATGTGGGTTTTTAATCAACAGCCAGATACAAAGACCGTCGCCAAAATATCCGTCAGTTGTTATGACTTGATTCCTTGCAAGTCAAATCAATTAAGTTTGCTTGATGATTTGCAAACTGAGAAAAAAACTAATCTTACTAACGCGCTTGATAAAATCAATGACCGTTACGGCGAATATGTAATCACTCCGGCGCTTATGATGGGAATGAATGATTTAATTCTAGACCGCGTTGCTTTTGGCGGAACAAAAGAATTAGAGGATTTATATGGAGACTATTAATCCTTCTTGCCAAAAATAACAACAACATTAGCACGCGAGACCTTCATACATCCACTATCCCATTGCGGATCTTCGATAATCGATTGATAGGGTTGATGTGAATATGTCCAGTAAAACGACACAATTTGACTGGCAGAAACCGGAGCATTAAAGGTTTGGGCTATCTCAATAGCCTTTTTCATAGTGGTCCTAGGGTCGTTAATTATCTTTATTGATTCGTAATTTTTCGAGTATGTTGTTGCTTCAAGTTCATTAACTCGAAGTTGAGTAAAACTACATAGTTCCTCACTTTGACTTAATAAAGGCAGGTCAAGTTTTATTCGATATAGATTAATTTCATCAGTTAGCTCCTTGTCAGTTGTCATTTTTTTATCAGTCGGATACCCTAGAATACTAAAGAAAAATGTTAAATAGTGATTTTTTAAGCTATTTATTTGGAATAAAATTGATCCCTGTTTTGCTTCTTGTTGAACACGTATTCTATTTGTGTTTAAAATAATTGATGCAGAAAAAGCGCCAACAACAATCAACATAATAAAAATAATCAAAGCTGGTTTATTAGAAAATAAAATCTCTTTAAGCTTTATAAAAACACGAATTGTTGTTACAAGAATAAAACCAATTAATACTAAAAAATTAAAAGAAAAAAAACCAATGAGTAAATTCGCGTCGAGAGAAATTGATTGTCGGTTAAGAAAGAATATATAGCCTGCCAGAATCATCAAGCTAATATACCAAAGTATAAAAAGCAAAGTATGCAGTAGTGGAATTACTTTTATTTCCATAACAAAAACAGCCAACGTTTTGACCGTCTTAATATCAGTCTAATATAAATTTAAAAAATAAGATGGTAATTTTCAGTAAAGTGTTTTAGGATTAATTATTAATTAAATTAAATATTCTTATGAATAGTCTTTTTGATCTTAAAAACAAAAATGCCTTGATTACCGGAGCTTCTTCAGGTTTGGGAAAACAATTTGCACAAGCACTTGCAATGCAGGGAGCAAATGTGGCAATGGCTGCACGAAGAATTGATCGGCTTGAAGAGTTATCAAAAGAACTTCAAGGTTATGGAGTAAAAACTTTATCAATAAAAACTGATGTTACAAAAGAATTAGAAGTACAAGCAACGGTTGAAAAAGTGGTTTCAGAGTGGGGAAAAATTGATATTGTGGTTAACTGTGCCGGTGTCACTGCAATTGCCGAAGCACAGAAGATGACACATGAACAATGGCAAAAAGTGATTGATACAAATTTAACCGGAATGTTTTTTGTCTGTAAGCATGCAGGAGAAAAAATGATTGCTCAAAAATACGGAAAAATTATTAATATTGCCTCGATGTATGGAGTTGTGGGTAATGTAGAATTTCCCGTTGTTAATTATCACGCATCAAAATTTGGTGCGGTAGGAATAACCAAAGGTTTAGCAGCAGAATGGGCAAAATACGGGATTACTGTCAATGCGATTGGTCCGGGATTTTTTGAGTCAGAAATGACAGCAGCAGCAATTAATACACCTGATTTTCAGAAACTAGTGCAGGTCAAATGCCCAATGGGGAGAATTGGGAAACCAGGAGAGCTAAATGGTATTTTAGTCTATTTAGCCTCTGATGCGTCAAGTTACTGCACCGGTCAAATTATCTGTGTTGACGGTGGCTGGACTGCGGTATAGTAAAGTATTAAAAGTTTGATACTTAGTTGCCTTTCCAAAGTGAAATAGGTAGATTTATTTTATTACCCCTAAATTTAACCCCTTCTTTTTTTAATATTTCTTTTTTGCTGGAGATTCCTTTTCCGGCAGAATAACCAACCAAACTACCGTCAGCTCCAACCACCCGGTGACAAGGAACTTGTGGAGCATATGGATTTGTCCGCATTAACATTCCCACCGCCCGTGCTGCTTTTGGATTTCCCGCCAAACACGCTAACTGTCCATACGTTGCCACTTTTCCTTTTGGAATTTGTTTGGTTAACGTGTAAATGTTTTCTTTGAAAATATTTTTCATAATCTTATTACTTATCTATGGCTCGATAGGTATATTTTGATATTTCTTGAATTACATCCTCAAGATTTTCAATCTTATCTCCTCTTGTCATCACACAAAGAAGAAATGGTTTTTTTGGATGATATACAATTCCACAATCATGTAGTTGTTTAATACTATTCATCGCATATCCCCTTTCTCCAAACTTATGAGCCACCTTGATATTATTGGACACACCGGCAATTATCCCTTTATCAAAAGTCACTTTTGTTAACAATTTCAAAGCCTTTGATGACATCTCTTTACTTAAGTATGAAGCGTTATACAAAATTCTGAAAAAACCTGCATAATCCTTGACATTCATAAAATCTTCTGGTTCATTTTCATCTGGAAATTTCAATCCTAAATCTAAATACGTTTTTTTCTGATCCTGTTGTTTCATATATTTATATAATGTAAAAAATGCTTGATTGTCAGAGTCAACAATCATTTTGTTTATTAATTCTTCTATCGAATATAATTCGCCTTTTATTAAAGAGTTGGTTGGAGTAATATTCTGAGATACCTCAACTTCTATTGGTTGGTATTGAATTTTTTTTTCTAAATAGTTTTTGTTTGTGTCTGCTATTTTAAAATACGCCATCATTAACGGCACTTTTAAAAGGCTAGCTGGACTAAAATTTTCTTTTTCATTAATCCCAATCCATGCTCCTGAGCTAAATTCTTTATAATATATGGAGACGTGACTAATATGACCTTCATTTTTATGTAATATTTCTGTTATTAACTCTTGTAAACCGTTTTCTAATATAATTAAGTCGCTTCGGTTTATCATACTTCTTGGCTCAACATCAAGAAGAGGACTGATATATTCATATCCACTTTCCCGGAGATTTAATGATTGATCAAGTTCGTGGTTCAATAATATTCCTCTTACACTCCATCCAAAAAATATTCCGATGATTAATCCAATAATTATTAATGATGTTTTTTTAAGACAAAAATTTGATAGCGAACCCATGAATTTTGACTGAATATTCTCTTTATTCATTTAAAAGTTATTAATTATACCAACTGTGTATTATTATAATGTTTTGTTTTATGAATATGAGCAAATAGCTTCAGTCGATAATAAATTGCCGGAAGATAAAAAATTTGTGTCACTAAGAGTCCAATAAAAGGATTGTAATTATTAGCCATAAATCCGGCAATTATCATAACAAAAGTAAAATAAATACTTGCCCCTAAAGAATTTAGTGATGCAATTGTTGCCCGTTGTCTTTCAGTAAATTCCTTTTGATAAAGAGACTGTGATGCAGTGTCAGATGGGCCCAAAAATATAAATCCACTTATTATAAACAGTGGCGAAATCACTGATCTGGTAACAACTGCTAAGATACTTCCAACCCAGGAAAATATGTTTTGAAAAACACAAGTATTGATTGCTCCCCCTAATCTTTTTATTATTTTTTCAGAAAAATAATAACTTATCGTGAGAGTTAATTCTTGAAATGCCCGTGCAATACCAATTGCCCATAATGGCCATACAGCAACAAAAACCGCTGCGTGAAATTCATAAGCAGCATCACCAGCACCAATAAAAATGCCGGATAAACTTAAGTAACGTAGATTAATATTCTTTTTGATTTCTATAATTGCTTCTTTGAGGTGAATAAAAATATTTGTCGTTTCCGGTTTTTTTACAAATACCTCAGGTAATATCATCGCAACAATTAATGATATTAGCTGAAAAACAAAGCTCAACCAAATCATTAATTCAAAAGACCAACCAGCAATAACGCCACTTAAAAGTGCGGCAATAAAACAAGAAGCTGAAAGAAATGACGATATTTTTCCATAGTAATTTTGATATTCTTTTTCGCGACCATCTTTTTCCAGTGAGTTATATAAATATGCATTATTATTACCGCTAAAAAAGGCACGCGCCATTCCTTGAAATACAGCTCCAATTGCTAATATCCAAAAATTTATTCCAAGCACATATAAAATGTACGCTAAACACATACATAACGCTCCAATTATTATGGTTTTTTTGCGACCGATAAAGTCCGAAAAAATTCCCGTTGGTACTTCAAAAATTGCTGATGCAATCCAAACAATTGAAATCAAACTTGCAGCTTGCGAATATGAATTGGTTACGTGTTGAAAATATACAATTCGAATGGGAGCCAAAAAATCCAGAGACTGAATGACATTGAACAGTCCATATAACTGAATATTTAAACTATTTTTCATGAAGATCGTAAATTATTTATACAACACATAGTTCTGGACAATCGTGCTATACATTAAAGAGTCCTCGGCTTTTTTGTCTTTATCTAAAATTGATAGCGTTAATCGTATATTTTCTAAAACTTTTTTCATATATGGTAAAAGTTGGTTATTATCAACTTCATTTATTCTTTTGTATGCTTCTTCGGTAAACCTTGAGGCCATTGTTATAGATCCTCGATGCAATCCAACTGCAACTCGTTTCAAATCCATTGCCAATGCTCCTAAAACTTGTTTATTATTCATAAAGGTCTTTAAAAAAATATTCAGATAATTTTTTAAACTTTTCTCGAATTTTCTCGTCTTGAATTTCATTGCTAAAGTTTTTTTGTGAAGGTCTGATGTTAATAAAAGAGTTAAAATCAATGGTTTTTGATGCGATATCAACTCCTCCACCCCAGAGATGTTCTTGTTTTGAACCTTTTTGTAAAAGTATTTGCTCTGATTCAAAATGACGGTCACATCCGGCAGAACAAATCTTGTTATGAATATCAATCACTGTTTTTATATATAAATCAAATTGCTCTTTGAGTTGCTCTATTTCTTTTTTGGTAAATGGTTCATTTTTTGTAATAATCATGAAAATATTATATCAAAAGCATATTTAAATAAAGTTATAGCAAATAATTCTCATAGAAAAAACAAATAATCGCGATTTTTATACATCCAGCTCGTTATATTTCCATTTTCGCACCATTGAATTGCTTTTTTCAGTTCATATTGACTAATGGTTTTATCTACTGATTCTTTTGAAGGAATAATACCACTATAGAGGCTTCGTAAAGTAGGAAGAGCGTTTTGATCTGCCAGTTGTCCTAACGTCCAGATTGCCGTGTTCTTTTCTTTGAAGGTTTTTTTATCAGATTGAATAAGTTTTATTAATGAATTTACACAGTTCTCTTTATATTCTTTTTGAGCATTTACACAGGTATTCTTTACATTCGTATAAATTTCTAAAAAAGAATACGAAAGAAGAATCAATAGTAACACAAAAAAAGAAGCAATTACATATAAAAAGATATTTTTAAAACTCACTTGTTTTTTCATACTAAATATAGCATATCAAAAAGTTAATTAGGATTATCAAAGCTTGTTCAATCAATATCGGTTATAATATTGTATTTACTATGATAGATACCTCAGAATACAGTCAAAAAAATACGGACACTCAAACTCGCTTCACCTTTGAAAAAAAATCTTTTCGCTATTTCGTTAAAGACAAACATTCTAAGGGTGAGTTTACCATCCCCTATGATAGCGTCAAACCAGATATCTCAGAAGTTTCCGAAAGTAATGATCTCTTTAAAAACTATTCAATCTATTGCTTTATGGTCGCTTTAATATACATCCCAATAGCTATTTTTAGCTCTGCAAAAAATCTTAAAGTAATATTTGCTCCGTTTTTTTTAGTTGCAGCCATCATTTTTTATTATTTATACATCAGATCAAAAGCTACTTACCTAGTGCTTCAAAGTTCAATAAAAACTATCTATATAATAAAAGACCATCAACATGACGAGATTTTACAACGAATACTGAACGAAAGAAAAAATATTTACTTAGCTGAATATGGAACTGTTAATTTGAAAAATAATCCAGTAGAGGAGCTTAAAAGATTTGAGTGGCTACTCGAACAGAAAGTTATTACGCAAACAGAGTATGAAAAAATCGCTGAATTACTACCTACAACCAATAACATAAAAAACTAATACTGGTTATCTTTTTAAGATATTACTTGCTATAATCAACTCATGAGAAATTTTAATCGGGATAATAATAGGTTTGGCGGAGGAAGAGATTTTAAAAAACGCGATTTCGGCGGAAGAGGCTCTTCTGATCGATCAGATCGATTTGAAATGCATCAAACAACCTGCAGCAAATGTGGAAATGATTGCCAAGTCCCATTCCGACCAATGACAGGAAAACCGGTATTCTGCAAAGCTTGTTTTCAAAATGTTCGAGGCTCTGATTCAAGTCAATTTGAAAGAAAAAGCTCACCTTCGAGATTTAATAACTTTTCTGAAAATAGAAATAATTCAGGTACAGGTAGAAGTAATAATGAAGAACAATACAAAAAACAGTTTGAGTCATTAAATTGGAAACTTGACAAGATTCTAAAAATCCTGAACCCAACACCTTCTACAGAGGTTACTCAAAAAAAACCAAGCGAAAAAGAGGTAAAAGATTTTAAATCAAATAAACCAACCGATCAAATCAAAAAGAAAAAGCCCGCTGTTAAAAAATAATACTTATTCAGCTTCAGTAAGTTATCTGCGATTTTATTATATTTTGAACTCTAACACTAATGGAAAATGATCTGAAGCGTCAGAGTCTATTGCTTTGAATGCTTTTACTTGAATGTCTTTACTGATAAATACGTAATCAACCACGTTCCTCTTTGTCTTACTTAATTCATTTGATTTTGGTCTGGTCGACATTATTCCAAACTCATCTACCAAGCTCCTAAAGCTGTTTTTTAAGATTTGCATGGATTGCGTGTCAGGGAATAAATTAAAATCTCCACAAATAATTGACGGATAAGAAGCTTCTGATGCTAATTGTACTATTTTTTGACATGCAACTTTTGTCCGACTTGTCCCCTGTTTATTTTTTGACCAAATACCATGGTAATTGAGAATTCTGAGTTTTTGTAAATTATTTATTTTTATATCTATAACTTGAACCGTCCGTGGTTCTTCTCCAGGATGCGTTTCCATCTGCACCCAATCAGTAAAGTATGTAAAATTTTCTTGTAGAAAAATACTTTTACCTTCAATGATTTCAAATCGACTTTTGAAGTAGTTCCCATATTCAATTACTCCTTTGAAATCGCGCTTAAAAACATTTTCTCCGTGAAAATTGTTTTGTTTAAAATCTTTTAATGCCATGTTAGGAACGTAAAATGAATTGTTTAATTGTTGAACCACCTTATCAATTGCGTCTTTTGTAATAAATGAATCCAGTGCAAAATTATCTACTTTTCTTGTAACTTCCTGAAAGCAAACTATGTCAAAACTATTATTTTTAAGAAATTCTGTAAGTTTATCGTTGTTTTGGTCAAAAAGAGAAACATTAAGTGATAGTAATTTTATTGTCGTGTTCATGAGTGTTATTATACCAAGTGAGTCTGATTGCTAACACGAAATTATTTTAATCAATGGTCTTAACAGTGTCATTTGATAGTAATTTTCTTTGTTTCAATCTGCTTAAGAATTTTTTCTGCCCTTGTAAATCCGATTTTGAATTTTTTCTGAATTAAATAAGCGAGAGGAAAATCAAATTTATTTAAATACTCAAAAACCTGAGACAAAAGAGGGTCGTCTGCGTCATTATTTTGAATTACTTTTGTTGACTTCATAGGTGAGAAATTACCGTAATTACACCAAAAAAAATCAGCCCTATTCTAAGAATCTTCAAGTTTTGTAATCTTTATTTTATTACCAAAGGTAATCTTCTAAGAAGTCCAATTCTCCCATCATTAAGCTCAACATTAATAAAATATTTTCCTGACTTGAAAGGAATGCCATATATTTTACAAGTTATCTGTTGTCTTCTATTTTTAATTTTTGTCCTACAATCCCCTGACATCAATCCTCGAGGTAAACCGGAAATTTTCATTGACAAAGTATCATTTAAATCCAAATCCTCACCAGTTATATGAGTAATATATGGTGTAAAAAATTTACCCTTATGAAGTGAGTCTGTAATTAATTCGGGAAGATGATTGTTAAGACTAAATGGAGGAATAGGTATCTGAGTTGGTGATGGTAAAATTGTAACAGATATTGTTGGTGTCGGGTAAGGCGTTTCCATTATCGGAGTTAAACCGAGCTCAAGTTGTTGTCCGGGGATAATTGTTACCGGTATATAAGTCGGTGCTCCGCTGGGAAATATATATGGCGACGGTGAATTACCGATTGGTGTGCTTGAAAATGTTGGTTGTGGATAAGGGACGGTGGTAACAACAATAAAATTTGGTGCGTTCGTTGGTGCAATAAATAAATTGGAGTTTATCGTCTGGGCTTGAATTGAAAAATTCTGACAAATAAAAATAAACAAGAACGTTAATGCCAAATACTTAATTTTATTCATGGAAGTTTATATATTTTTAAATATTAATAACATAAAATCTATCATTAATAATTAGGATTGTCAACATTCTAAGAGCTTAGAACTGCAATAAACGCCTAAGTTGTAAACAAGTTGGTAGACGAGTTTCGCTTAATTTTGTAGCAGATTAGTTTCGATAAGTTATCCCTATCTAATGTTTTCAGTATAATAATTTAAATGCAATTTATAGACCACGTAATTATTATTCCCGGACTTGGTAATAATGTTCCTTTTCATATTTGGGCGACTAACAGCTGGAAAAAATATGGAATCATTCCGCACGTTTTCGATACAAGATGGAAGACAGAAGAAAAAGGTTTTTCAGAAAAACTAGAAAGAGCAATTAAATTAATTGATTCTGTTTCAGGTAAAAATTCAAAGATCTCTCTTGTGGGAAATAGTGCAGGAAGTAGTTTTGCCTTAAATTTATTTGGAGAAAGAAAAAATAAGATTAGTCGAGTTATTATTAATTGTGGAAGAGTTAGAGATGGTGATTGGCCATGGTTCACCTTTAATCAAGCAACCGCTTTAAGTCCGTCATTCAAAGAGTCGGTTTTAAATGCTCAAGAATTAGAAAAAAATTTCACGTCAGGTGATAGAAAAAAGATGTTGACATTAAGACCATTGTTTGATGAAGTTGTCCCCCCCTCAACTGTTCCAATACAAGGAGCTACAAATAAAATTACGCCTTTCGTAGAACATGGTTTATGTATTGCTTTAAATATGACTTTATTCAAGAAACAGATAATTGACTTTATTCTTGCGTCTTGACATTAGTTTAAGTTATATTAAAACAAAGCTGGTGTATTAAATTTTAAGCTAATAAACTAATTTAACCTCATTTCGAAGCAGGTTATAATTAGGATATTTATTATCTATAATTAGATTATAATCTAGGTATGAAAACCAAAAAAACCATCACTACAAAAGAAGCAATGCTTATTGGTAAACAGTTAGGTATCAAGTGGAATAAATTTGATGTTGAGCAATTTAGAATAGGGATGAAAGTAGAATTAGAACATGGAACCATTAATCACTTAACAAATGTTTCAAATGATGACTTAGTCATAACGGGTAAAATTGCACTCGCACATCTGAATGAGCTCCCTGATTATTACACACGTTTATTAAAGATGGAAAAAGAAGCTGAAAAACAAACTTCTGAATAGCTTACTCCTAAAACCAAAAATGAATATAAACTAACTTATGGACGAATTTAGCCTCATTTCTAGGCAGGTTAGTTTTTGATGGGCTTTTTAATCCCATGAGTCAAATCATGATATAATTATTCTAATGATATCTAAAAATTCATTTAATGAATTAGCATCTCAACTTAGATGTCCATCAGGAGAAATTGGCAAACAGGTTGGAAAACAGATGGATGAACTAAATACTCCCCAAAATGACTGGATCATCACCCTTTTAAATTTACAACCATCAGACCGAGTGCTCGAAATTGGTTTTGGAACAGGAAAAACTTTAGAAAAAATTGCAAAGATCGTGAAAGCAGGCAAAATTTATGGAGTTGAACTTTCGAACACAATGATTGATGTCGCATCAAGAAAATTAAAAGATAAAATCTCTCTTGGGTTGATTAAACTTTACAAAGATAACAGTGAAAATTTACCATTTCTTGACAATTCATTTAATAAAATATTTAGCGTGCATACTGTATATTTCTGGGAAAATTTAAATAGGGTTTTTTCACAATTATTTCGAGTTTCTTCAGTCGGTGGTATTACTGCAATTTATTTTGTATCGCCTATCTTAGCTCCATCAGAAGAATTTCATGAATATAGTCAAACTGAAATCGTTCAAGGACTTACTGCGGTTGGTTATAAAAATATTCAAATACAAAAGAAAAAATTCGGAAAACAAAACGGAATATGTATTCTTGCTAAGAAATAATTCTTAGGTTATTTTAAAAGATCTTCTTGATACCCAAATTCAAGGCTAGTTCCCTAGACCAAAGATTAATATAAATATGTTAATGGACGAATTAGCCTCATTTTGAAGTAGGTGAGTTTTGAGGGATTATTTAATAGTCTCTAAAGATTTTTTAGCTTTTTTAATAAACTGTCCAAATTTACGGTCTTTTTTTCTTTTCTCCAAATTCGTCATTTTATAAAACTCTGCTTCTTTTTTTAATTTTATGTAGTTTGTGTATTTTTCCTTATCTAACTTTTCTTCATCAACTGCTTTCAAAACAATACAACCAGGTTCATTCGTATGTGTACAATCAGAATATCTACACTCTTTGGATAATTGACTTATATCGTCAAATACCAACTGTATTCCCATATCTGAATTGGCTACCCCAACTTCTCTTGTTCCTGGATTATCAATCACGAGCCCTCCGTTTTCTAGAAAATACATTTCTCTAGTTGTGGTTGTATGCTTGCCCTTTCCGGTTACCAAACCCATCTCTCTTGTTTTTATTTCGTCTTTTTGAAGGAGTTTATTTATCAAGGTAGACTTACCTACTCCGGATGAACCCAAAAAACAATATGTCTTCCCCTTTTCAATATAATTATTTAATTCTTTAAATCCTTCTTCGGTGACTGTACTAGTTGCAATGACATTGATCGAAGTAAACCTATTTTGTATTTTGTTGATTCTATTAACCAATTCTGCTTTTGATATTAAATCGGTTTTACTAAGTATCATAACAGGAGTAATATTCCCTTCGATTGCTAGAACAAAAAATCTCTCAAAACGATTAAGGTTGTAGTCTCTGTCCATTGATTCAACAATAAAAGCCGTATTGATATTAGTAGCAATGATTTGATTTTCTTGCCTATTACTATATTTTTTCTTTAGTATGGTTTTCCTTGGTAAAATTCCTCGAATAATTGCTTTATTTTCAGGTAGTATCTCAATTGCAACCCAATCTCCCACAGCTGGATAGTCTTCTCTTTTTGTTGCAACAAACATATGTTTTCCAGTTACTTTAGCAAGAAATTCACCCTCTGTATTTTTTACCCTATATGCTTCCTTATATTCAGCAACCACTCTTGCTACTGAATATTTTGTTAATTCAAGACTCTTCCAACTTGATTCGAAAAATTTATTGTACCCTAAATCTTCAAGAATAATTTTTGCCTTGTCCATAGATGTTATTATAACAAAATTGAAGCTGGGTACTTTTTAAGAAGAAAATAAATATAGGTTATATTAAGACAAAACTGGGGGTATTAAATTAGAAGCTGACTCCCCTTCACGGAAATAATCAGAACGGTATTTAATTAAGAAGATAGTAGCACGTTTTCTTCTTTTGTGGGTTGTTCCCAATATTCTAAATATTTATCAAACATTTCTGCATTTATTTCAAAAGAATCTATCGGTGGGTTTTTACTTCTATTCACAACTCTTTCTCTCATTTTCTCGATGGAACATTCTACATAATAGAGAATTGGTTTTGCTCCTATTTGTAATATTTTCCTCTTTACATCCTCTCTTTGGGATTTAACCCAAAAACCATCATCTACTATCACATCTTTTCCAGATTTCAGGATCTTCAAAGCAATATCTGTTGCTAATTCAGTTATATTGTTATCATATTTTTCAAAATTCTTATCCGATGTAATTTTATTTCCGAAAATTTTTATTATCCATTCGTCTTTAGTTATTCTGATCGCCCCTGTTTCTTTTTCTAACTTGCGAGCAAATGTAGTTTTACCCGCTCCGATAAAACCACACATTAAATAAGCGATGGGTTGTTTATTTTTCATGAAATTATTATAACAAAATAATGGAAGAATTTAGCCTCATTTTGAAGCAGGTAAGTTTTTATGGGTTATTCCAATTTCCAATAGTTACATAATATAAAATATTAGTCAAAAATCGTAACTCTAATATAGCCACGCAATTAGACTGTATTATTAAGGTTTCTCTGATTTTAGGCTCATAACTCAAATCAGAGAGTAAATAAAAAAAACAAATCAAATTAAATAACTTTTAAAAACAAGAGGTTGGATGTTGAAGTGAGCCACTCGGAAGGTTAAATAAAAATTTTGAGCAACTTAAATTTATTCCAGTACAATAATATGTTTCAAATTCCATATTTCGCGGTTCATTTGTATAGGAAACGAGTTTTGTTTCTAATGAAGTGTGTTTAAATCCAATACACGAGCAATTCCAGCTTTTTCCTAGTGGTTGTTTCCAACCACAACGTTTGTTTATTGTAAAGGTATTATAAACAAAGAAAATTACAGCGATAGTTATTCCGATTCCCAAAAAAATTTTAATCAATTTCATTACAATTCAGTATATCAAATTTGGGTATATTAAGTGCCAACTGGTTATAACACTGAGCGAGTGTAACGAGTCGAGGTGCTCCCTATACCCAAGATTAACCCTTCGTTTAACCTGAACGAATCCAAGTCTGACTTGGCGAAGTCGAAGAACTCAGGACAAGTATGAAGCTCTACCGCTCTACTTCCTGTGACAAAATATCTTTATAACCTTATGGAGGAGCGAAATCCCACCGAAGCCCCGCTTAGCGGAGCGAAGGAGGATAAACAAGCTTATGGACAAATTTAGCCTTATTTTGAAGCAGGTGGGTTTTGAAGGATTGTTCAAATATGGCTTAGACAATTTTCTCATCTTCGTGTCGGTTTTTAGAAGTTTTTTTCTTTATTCCTATAAAAATAGTCCCCAAAACAATTATCCATGCGATTACTGTGTAACTATATAACCCCCATCCTGGATTGGTAAAAATTCCCAGAAATAAAGCAATTATTAATGCTTGTTTAGTGTTTGTTCTCAAGATAAATTTATGAATAATATTAGAACCGGCAATGCATATAAATGCGGAAATTATAAGTAAGCTAAGTCCCACCGGCGGAACATATTCTGGAAAATGAGAAGAAAAGTTATTTAAATATGTACCCAATCTATAAAATTCCGAAGGAGAAAATAAAAAGGTATAGTTAGATATTGCAACTTCATAATGATAGCGACTAAAGATTGGATAAAAGGCGTTAAGCAATACATTGGTGATTATTAATGAAAAAATATCAGCAACTATTCCTAAAATTACAGTCACTATTAAAGCTACGAAATATTTTGCTAGTTTTATTTTTACTCTAATAAATTTTAATGCTAACCAAAGTACAATACCATCAGACAATAACATTACAAGCAATAGACCTAGGCTAGAACCATAATAGTAAGATTCGGGTAAAGCCATGTTAGCGTAAACAAAAGGAGAAAAATTTAGAAATATGACAAAAATCAGCAGAGGGTTTAATAGTTTTTTCATTACTTATATGTTAGCAAATAACCTGGCAATTAAAAATATGCGATGATTTTAAGTATATTAAGAACCAACTGGCTCGAGAAGCGCAACTTTAATATAACTTTATTATTCTCTTAGCTTTCTAAATTTTTTGACAAGCAGATAAATCGTCAGCCCTAAAACTAGGACGACAAAAACAAACCCAATTTGAAAAAATGGGTCACTTATCTTTTCTTTCAAGGATATAATCGTGTGACTTGTCTTATTAATTTTAATATATTCAATAGTATCCCCAACAAGAGAAGAAATATAATGATTATTTTCCTGACGATCAAGCCAGATTTTTATTACATCCCCATTTCCAACTCTAACAGGAGAAGAACCCAGTTCTATGCGGTCTTCAGAAATATAACGAAAATCAACAACAAGAATATCACCAATTTTTACTACCCCATTAGTTTTCTCCATATCAGAGACTAATAATTTAAAGGTTCCATTGCTTCCATTTATCTTTACCTCTTTAACTTCTCCTGTTACCACTACCTGTGACTTTGCTTGAGCCTCTTCGACCTGTTGAGGTGAAGGAACTGCATAAATTAATTTGGGTAATGAAAATAAAAACAGTAGAATTGGAAAGATTATCAGCAGTCTTCTCACATTAACAGTGTATCATACTTATAAGTAGCTTATCTAAAAATCTTAGGGTATATCAAGTGCCAGACAGCTCCAAAATCAAAGATTAAGCCTTCGACAAGTTGATCCTGAGCGAATTATAATCCTAAGAAAAATCAAAGGAGTTGCGGGACTCTACCGACTTAACCATATTATGATGAATTTTAAACATTAACTATTGATTTCTCACGTATCATTATGATACGCTAGATATATATGAATGATACGCAAGCAAATAATAGACAGATCAGAATATTAAATTACTTTCTAATCAATCCTGAGTCTTCAAGAAGGCAAATAGAAAAGTTTTTTGCTGGGACAAATGGATCACGAATAACTATTATTAGGGATATCAATTATCTTATAGATAATGGTTGGATAGTTCAAATAGGTGGTGGAAAATACGTAAAATATCAACTTAAACCAAAATCAGAATTACTTATTCCGATTAATATTGATGAATATTTTTCCAAGACAACAGATTTAAGAAGTGTTAGATACCCAAAGTTTAATTTTGATTTAATTGATAGTTTGTCAGGACTTTTTTCAAGAGAAGAAATAAATCTTTTTAATGAAGGAAAAAACAAACTAAAAAATAAGTTTAGAACTTTAGATAAAACTTTGTTAAAACGAGAGCTGGAAAGGTTTACTATTGAACTAAGCTGGAAATCTTCTCAGATTGAAGGCAACACTTATTCTTTACTTGAAACCGAGGAATTAATAAAAAACAAAAAAGAAGCTAAGGGTCATAATAAAGACGAAGCAGTAATGATTCTTAATCATAAGAACGCCTTTGATACAATCCTCGAAAAAGGAGATCGTTTCAAAAACATTAGTATCTTAGATATAAGATCAATTCACTCTGAACTTGTAAAAGATCTCGAAATAAAATCTGGAATACGAGAATCTGGAGTTGGAATTACAGGAACAAAATATTTACCACCTGATAATAAATGGCAAATAGAAGAAGCTTTGATGAAAATAGTTAACCAGGCAGATAAAAATAATGTTACTCCTGAGATGGCTTTAATATATCTGGGTATGATTGCATATTTACAACCATTTACTGACGGGAACAAAAGAACCTCAAGAATGGTTAGTAATGCAATTCTGCTTGCAAACGGTTATTATCCGCTTTCATATAGAAGCGTTAATGAAGTTGAATACAAAAAGGCATTAATTCTTTTTTACGAACAAAATAATATTTATCATCTGAAAAGGATATTTTTAGAACAACAAAAGTTTGCGATTGATAATTATTTTTTATAGTTGACAGTTAACCCTCAAATGTCAACTTACGCCCCATTATCTCGTATTAAAATAGAACCGTCTCAAAATGAGACATATTTATCAACCTCATGAGACGAATCAAAATAATATTAAGCACCAACTGGTTATAATACTGAGCGAGCGTAACGAGTCGAAGTGCTCCCGAGACCAAAGATTAATATAAATAGAATTATGGACGAATTTAGCCTTATTTTGAAGCAGGTGAGTTTTGATGGGTTGTTTTAACAAATAGTTTAAATAGCTTCTCATTCTATGTTCTAAAGAATTTTATAACCTAATAAATATTTGATAAATATTTTATTCTTTGAGAAAATGAATTTAGTGGAACCAACTAATCAATTATTTCAATCAACAAACTCAATATTATCTCCCCAAGTAGATATTTCTAATAATAGTTCATCAAAAAATAAGAAAATATCAAAAATCGTTTTATTACTAATCACAACAGTACCATTACTACTTACTACTGCAGTAATTTATGCTTTTAAGAACGATCTTTTAGTTAGCGGTTTTATTGGTAAAAATATACCTAAAAGCTATGTAGAATGTTTAAAATTGACCAGTAATAAAACAGATTACGAACATAACAGCTATAGATGCGTTTGGCGGGTTGATAGCGAGAATATGTTTCAATATAACTTATGCAAAGCTGCAAAAGGAAATATGATGCCCGGTTTAATTGGTTGTACCACAGATAAAGGTTGTGATAAAACACCAGATATGTGTGAAATTGTATATTATAAAGATGATTTTAAAATCCCGCAAACTTTTGAAGAATGCCAGCCTTATTCAATAATGCCCACTGAAAAAAGCTTTCAATCTGATGTTCAATCGTGTGTTATAAGTATTGATTTATGGGGATACAATCAAGATTATGCAAAATCTTTATTTAATAAATGTAATCAGTTAGGAAGACAATCATTTACTGATGATATTCAGTCTGATAATTCTATGGGAAATTGCACCTTGTTTTATTGGAAAGGGCGACAACCATTTCCAGAAATATATACATCAGCTACATATAGTGCCACTTCATCAGCATTTATTAAAAAAGCATTGTTAACCATACATAATAAACAATTGTCAAAATATAAGCATGATGTATTATTACCAACTCCAATCCCTGCAATTATTCTTTCGCAAACTATAAAAAATTGCCAGGAAAGCGGAGGTGAATGGAATAACATATCGTGCGATTGTAATAAAACAATCAATAAAGACACTGGTTGTCCTATAGATAAAAAATATTTTCCTTTTATTGACGATAATAATTTGTCAAGTCAACCTGAACCGCCTGTTGTTGGGTCAAATGGTTTGGAAGAATTGGTTTTTAAAGATGATCTTTCAAGTTGTAGTTATTTAGGAAATAAAAACAATGTATGTGCTGTTTGTCAGCAAGATAGCGATTGTGGGAATGAATATAAAGACGATTGGTTTTATTGGATACGTTATGTGTATGGTCCAACTTGTGATAATGGTTATTGTAAATATCGACGAGTAATTTTTAGAACAGAGTTAGATTATGATGGTAAATTACTTTATGGATTAAAGTAGTAATAATAAAGATATTTGGTTATACCAACTGTTTTTTTGCTCACAAAGACCAAAGATTAATCCTTCGGCAGGCTCCCCATTTCGCTAAAGCTACGTCGGGGCAAAGCAGGACAAGTATAAACAAGCTTATGGAAGAATTTAGCCGCATTTTGAAGCAGTTGAGTTTTGAGGGGGCTTTTTCAACCAAAAGTTTTGAATAATATGATATTCTAAATAAGTATGGATAATCAGACTCAACCAAACACTCCCTCCTTTCAACCACAAGCACAAACCCCAACTTTATCATCAACTAATAGAGTAAAAGTTTTATCATTTATTTTGTTGGGATTAGTTGTTGTTGCAGGGTCAGTTTTTGTTGGTATTCAAATTGGCAAAACTCAAACACCAAATACGGAACCAGTTATAGTACAACCGACAACCTCACCAACTCAAACATTGATAAACCCAACAATTTTGCCAACACCAGTCTCAACTACCAACCCAACCACAGAAAATATCAATTGTAGTACAACTTTTTCTAGCAAATATTTAGATTTAAATTTTAAATATGACAACTGTATTTGGAAGATAACTGAGCAAATGAGCAATGTTAATTCGGGCACCACTTATTACAGTATTATCACAGCGCTAAACAATAAAACATCAAATAAAGTACTCATTAAGGCAGAAAGTATAGGTATGGGAGGAGGTTATCCTGGTTGTGCAAAAGTAAACAATATTACTCTACTCGAAGGAAATGTTGTTCGTTTCAAAAAGCAAAATAATACATATTTATATTTAAATGAAAAAAATGATTTTGCAATTAAAGGCAACGTTGGAAACTTTGGAGACACAAAGTTTAACGAATACTTCACTTTTCTTAATCCTGAAGCGTTTCCAGATACAAATATATGTTGGAGAACAACAGGTATCAATCCAGTTAAGCTATTAAGTCCCAACGGAAACGAAGAAAAATGGAAAGACATTACCCTTTCGGTAGAGGATACTGTTTCAGATGATATTTTTTTCCAAGAAGCAGATTCCTTAGCAGTTAGTTTCTATTCTTCTCTCACCAAGTAATATTCTCTATTTTTACTATAACCAGTTTATCCAAAACGAGACTAAACTTGGTATATTAAGTGCCAACTAGCTCCCTAGACCAAAGATTAATATAAGTAGGATTATGGAAGAATTTAGCCTCATTTTGAAGCAGGTGAGTTTTGAGGGAATGTTCCAAACAATAAATTAGGGAGAAAATATAAAAAGATATCTATTATTACAAACTTCTAGCTAAAACCTAAGCTCAACCTCTAACCACCTTGAAATTCTTTATATCCCGAAAAAAATAAAAGAGCAAATAATATAAGTAACGCAATAAAAATAGTTATGCCTAAATAAAGAAAGACTATTGCAAAGGTTCTTGTTCTTGATAATTCAACTTCCGTTGAGAATAATGGGTCTTTAGAAGATAAAAATCTGACAATTCTTATCCCATTTCTAGGAGAGTTATTCCACCATAAAGAAGGTTCACCTAATTCTTTAAATTTTTCAGGATATTTATTTTTTAATAAATGAAAAAGTCTCCTTAAGGAAAAAAAGTATAAAACATTAATTATGAAAGCTGTAATAAACAGTATATAAAAAGTTTGTATTAAGAATGTCATATTAATTCAATAACAACACATTCTGTTATATTAAGAAGAAAAATGCTCCCTAGACCAAAGATTAATACAAATAAGCTTATGGACGAATTTAACCTCATTACAAAACAGACAAGCTTTGAGGGATTTTAAAAATTAAGTACAAGCAGATTAAATTAAATATGAAAAGATTATATAAACATCAACATTAGTCGACAATTGTCAACAGACCCCCGAGGTTATCTAAAAATGGCTTATTTTTTAGTTAATGATAAAAGTCGATAATATTAATCCTTTCGCTTTTTTGTAATACTCAACCGGTAACTTGTGATAGTAGACATTATAATCAAAGCTTATTAAATATAATACTCCTTTGTAAATAACAAAACAATTTTCGCTTGGGAGGTTAAAACTGTGAGGTTGTTCTTTGAGAGAAGAACAAACCGCGTCTTTACCGCCAATTTTTACATATTCTATTTTTGGTGAAATTTCAGAGTTACTTAGTTCTTTACTTGTATACTCTTTTATATCTTTATAAGTTGAATTCTTCTCAAGAATAATGCTTCCTAATCTGTCCCCTCCTGCGTTAGGATAAAATTCATTTGAAAAATTAATCCATTCGAGGCTATCAAAATCGGAACCATATTCGTTTTTTAACTCATCTCCTGTTTTAAAAGTAACTGGATAATCATTTGGGTATCTAAACGTAAACTTTCTAATTGAACTAATATACTTTTTAGAGTTTATGCAAAGAGAGAAATCTTTTGTTATGCAACTTAAGTATTTTTCTTTATAAAGGAAACTAAAGTTAACAACTAATATTGCAATGGGTAAAAACAGAACCAATAGGTAAGATTTATATTTAATAAAAATATTGTTCATATTATCAATATAACACTTTTAGTTATATTAAGACAAAACTGGGGTACCAAATTTGTAGATAGTTTACACTGAGCGAGTGAAACGAGTCGAAGTGCTCCCTAGACCAAAGATTAATATAAACAAGCTAATGGAAGAATTTAGCCTCATTTCTAAACAGGTGAGTTTTGATGGGCTTTTCAGTCCCGCTTTTTAAGTATCAAATAATTAAGAGAATAGTTTCGTACTAATATACCTATCCCCTCGGTCAGGAAATACTGTAACTATTACTCCACTCTTTATTTTTTTACTTATTTCTATTGCTCCCCACAAAGCCGCACCTGATGAAATACCAACAGATAACCCTTGTCTTTTAGATAAGTCTCTGGCTAACTCAAAAGCTATATCGTCATCGTAAATAGACAATTTTTTATCCAACTTTCGTTCGTTAAGAATTGAAGGCAAATACGATGACATATTTCTTAAACCTTGAATTGTTGTGATTGGATTTGGTTCAACTCCAACAACAAAGATATTTTTGTTATACTCTTTCAATCTTTTGGTAACTCCCATTAAGGTTCCACCAGTTCCCATACCAGCGACGAAATGTGTGATATTTGGAACTTGATTTATTATTTCTCTTCCTGTTGTTTGGTAATGGGCAAGTGGGTTCATTGGATTGCTATACTGGTCTAACATCACATATTTATCTTTTTCTCTGTTAAGCATTTCATGCGCGGTTTCAATAGTCTCACTTGAACCTTTGGTGTTGTCAACCAGAATAAAATTAGCATCATAACTTTTTAATAACTTTCTCCTTTCTATACTTGCAGTCATGGATATTATCGCCGTAAATTTATATCCAAATATGGCTGAAATCATTGCCAAACCAATACCAGTGTTACCACTCGTTGGTTCAATAATAGTTTTGTTCTTGTTTAATAATCCTTTTCTTTGAGCATCCAACATCATAAATAAAGCTATCCTGTCTTTGATGGACCCACCAGGGTTAACACCTTCTAATTTTGCTAGAATTTTGACATTGCGATTATGAGAATATCTTTTAAGTTCAACAACGGGTGTTCTACCAATAGTGTCTAAAATATTTTTGTATTTCATAAAATTAAATTAAAGTTGATAACAAAATTCTTAAGCCATGGGGACGATTGGGAATAAAATGCTTGGAAGTTTTTGGCTTTAATAGTTTCCCTGATAAACCAGCATTAACAACGTCTTTTTTAGTGACTGGTCTATTTTTATTCCAATAACCAATTGTTATTTTGTTACTTTTATAGTCAACAAAGATAGACTGGAGACGAAGACATACCAAGAAGTTTTAAAGCATTAAACCGGTGATGACCATCAAGAATAATCATGGTGTTTTTATCGACGATAATCGGATTATTAACATACCCGTCTTTTTTTATTTGATTATATAACCGTTTTAGATGAGGCTTGATAAGCCTTTCGTGTTCCCTTAGCAAATTGTTTTTGATAATTTTTATTTGTTTCATATTTTTAAATTTAATTTATAAAAAAACCTCCCGTTTGGGAGGTGTAGTTCTTTTCATATTTTATCTTCAACAGATAAACCTCCCCTTAAAATAGTAGGTACAACAAGCTAAAAATAATGTTTTATTTCTTTTAAACATAAAAAGAATTATACCATATTTACCCACGCAAAAAAGAAACTATATTAAAACTATAACTGGGTATATTTTACTCGAGAAGCGTAGCTTTAATATAACCACGAGTTAATAATAACTATTTTCCTTATAAACCTTTTATTAACCCGACCAAAAGAGAGCCTACAATAAAATAAACAATATAATAGGTAATTGTTATACCGACAACAATAAATATTTTTGCAACTTTTGATTTGGATTCATTTCTAATTATTTTTAAGGATACACTCCATCCAAGAACACCGATTGTAGCTCCTATTGCACCACCTTGTACTAGCAGGAAAAATGCAGGCAACATTGCTAACCACTCATACCATTTCATATGCTTGAAATCAAAAATGTTTTTAGATTTTTCAGTCTGTGTTTTAGTTATAACATTTGTATCCACAAAAGATTGTGGAGTTGTGGGTTGAATAACTGTCGACTGTGAGAATCCAAGGCCTATGTCAGTCTCATTCCATCATTGAGACAGGAGAGTTGCTCTAACTTCTTCTTGAGCTTTTCCTTGTGATAACTGACCTTTAATATAATTAACAAGTTCTGCTGTAACCATATTTTCAGTGTATCAAATTTTTTGGTATATTAAGTACCAACTAGCTCCCCCGACTGGACTCGAACCAGTAACCTTGTCGTTACAAGTGCCCTTAAATTACTCTAAGGCTTGGACTATCTCTTCACCGTCTCCTTATTATATGTAAGGATTTAGGTGTCGGGCGCTTAAAGGTGTATTCTCACCTAGTCTCTGCACCTTCCTCGCTAAGCGAGGCTTGGCTCAGGATTACCCCACCTAAGCGGGGCTTCCCTGAATTCACCCGATTTTCTTTTCAACATTTCTGCTGAAAGCTGCAGTAAACCAACGTGTAATTCTCTGTGACAATTTGCACAGACCAAAACACATTTATCCAACTCTTTCTTTGTTCTTTCCCATGACCTTGTTAAGCCTCTTTGAGAAAGACCAAAACTTTTTGATTTTTCATCTATATGATGGAAATCAAGAGCTGCATAACTTCGAGCATATCCGCAAAAAGAACATTTGCCTCCAAGATATTCAATCGCCTTTTCTTTAATAACTTTTCTACGTTTAGCAACTGCTTTTATTAGATATTCTCGACGGTCAGCGTAGGTTCTTTTATGCCTCATGTACTAATCCTATAAAAGAAACCTAAATAATTCTACAGCGACCTGCTCTACCAATTGAGCTACAGGGGATTAAATTAATTTGAAATTTTTAATTTCAAATTTAAAATTCACTTACGTTTTGTTAATGTGCAAGAAATATTTTATCACAACATTCATAATTATGAAGTCACAAAAGTTCTTTATATTTGACAAATATACTTACTTGTTATAACATAGTTATAACGTTAATAATTAATTTAATATGAAAACACAGAAAATCATTAAGGTGGGTAATTCGTTAGCCGTTACCCTTCCTGCTTCTTTTGTTCGTGACGGAAACATGAAAGTTGGTGATGAAGTGGTTGTTGAAACAATGGCGGCCTATTCAGCAATTTTAATTATGTTAAAAAAAAATACTAATAAGAATCATTTGACTCCGGAATTTTTCCAATGGTTAGAAAGAACAACAAAAAAACATTTCTCTCTTATCAAAGAATTAGCTAGAATGCCATAATTGTTTATTAGAAAACAGTTTTTATTAAACCAACTGATATTTTCCGTCATTTGTTTTTTCAATCAAGCCCTTAATCTCCAGACTCGACAATAATTGAGAAACTTGAATTGAATCAGATTTTAAGTGATTTATAATCTCATCAGTCAATAACGTTTCTTTTTGTAATAATTTAATAATCGTAATTTCTGTTTTTGTTAGATTTTGATCAGTCTCTAAGTTTGTATTCTTACTCATTTTTTTTACTCCAAAACCGTTCATAATATCCTGCGTTTCACTTACCAGTGCCGCACCTTGTTTCAATAAGCTATTTGGCGCTGCTGAAAGAGAGGAGCTTATTGGCCCGGGAACTGCATAAACTTCCCGCCCCTGTTCAGCTGCATATCTGGCAGTGATCAATGCTCCTGAATCTTTTGTTCCCTCGATTACCAATACTCCAGCAGAAATTCCAGAAATGATCCGATTACGCGCTACAAATAATCCTTTCATCACAAGATGCCCCGGAGGAAATTCAGAAATAATCAATCCCTCATTTTTTAATATTTTTTCATAAATCCAGCGGTTGCTGGGAGGAGATACAATATCAACTCCACATCCCAAAACCGCGATTGTTTTTCCGTTTGCTTGAAGCGCTCCCTCGTGCGCAAGCGCATCAACACCAAGCGCCATTCCCGAAATCACAGTGACACCGGCTTGTGCCAACTCAAACGCAAATTTTTTCGCCAACTGACTCCCATAAGCTGTTGGTTGACGGGTTCCAACTATCGCCAAAATCATCATGTCTTTCCAATTATATAAATCTATCTTTCCTTTCACGTACAAGCATATTGGCGCGTCAGTTAATTCGAGTAGGTGTGGAGGATAAAGCGGGTCGATTTGACTAACTAAAATTATTTCTTTTTTTTCCAATTCACATAAAGTCTTATCTAGGTTAAAAGTATTACGAAAACGACAAAAATCAATCGCGATTTTTAAACCCAACACCTGCGTTAATTCTTCCTGATTTGCCTGATACGCAGTTTTTAAATCTCCAAATATCTCCATTAGTTTTTTATAGCGCATTGGTCCGATACCATAACAGTAGGAAAAAGCAAGATAATACGGCTTGTCTTCGAGATGTTTTTTCATAATTAATATTCATCGTGATATAAAATACTTATTTTGTCAACGGACTATAGACAACAATTGTTAGTAGTTAGGGGTTAGTAGTAGGTAGTTAGAGAGAATATACTAGCAAAAAAAATTCAAATTACAAAGATCAAATAACAAATCAATATTAAGTTTCAAATAATAAAACTTCTTAAATCATAAATTTATTGTTTTGTATCTTTGTACTTTGAACTTGATTTGATATTTGTCTTTTGTCATTTGAGTTTCATAAACTTAACTTAACAGTGTTAATTATTTTATTTATCGTTTAAAATATACTCAATGAGAAAAGTCGCATTAATTGTTTTGGATGGTTGGGGTATTGGCAAAAACGAAAAAAACAATGCGATTTACATGGCTAAACCTCGCTTTTTTAACTATCTTATTTCCAATTTTCCAAATACACAACTTCAAACAAGCGGAGAAGCAGTAGGATTACCAAACGGACAGATCGGTGGTAGTGAAGTTGGTCATCTCACTATGGGAGCAGGACGCGTGCTACTTGAATCACTTACTCATATAAATTTAGCGTTTTCAAATCAATCAGAAATAAATAAGGTTTTACAAACTCCTGCTTTACAACAATTTATTAAGCACGCTCAACAAAAACCCGCTCATTTAATCGGCCTGGTTTCATCCGGGGGCGTCCATAGCCACATTAATCATCTATACTCTCTTTTAAAGATTATGAAACAACAACACTGCCTTTCACCAAATATCCATTTTATTAGTGATGGACGCGATACGCCAACACAATCAGGAATTATCTATGCAAAAGAATTACTTCAGTTTATTGACAATTTAGGATTTGGAAAAGTAGTTACTCTTTGCGGACGTTTCTTTGCTATGGATCGTGACAATAATCTTGATCGAACAAAAAAGGCTGTTGCAAAAATTATTAATCTATCACCAGCACCGTTAAAAAGCGTTTCTCTCATTAAGGCTTTTGAACAATCTTATCAAAATAAAATTACCGATGAATTTATTGAACCAGCGATTGTCAATCGGGCTTATTCCGGTATTAATAAAGACGAACCGATTTTCTTTTTCAATTTCCGCGCTGACAGAACGAGAGAGTTGGTTACATTAATTAATCAAAGCCTACCTAACAATCCCTTAACCACCATTGCTCGTTATGATCAAAGATACATTTATCCTGTGGTTTTTGAAAAAGCACATGCTGAGATTACGCTCGCAAAAATTATTAGCGAACACGGGCTCTCACAACTACGCGTTGCAGAAACTGAAAAAGCCCCTCATGTAACATATTTTTTCAGTGGCGGAACAGAAACGGTATTTCCAAACGAATATCGAATAATTATTCCCAGCAACAAGGTCAAACATGATGTTATGCCGGAAATGAAAGCTAAAGAAGTTACAGATGGTGTAATTGATTTTGTATCAAAAAACCAACCCAACTTTATTTTGATAAATTATGCTAATTGTGACATGGTTGGTCATACCGGAAATTTTCCCGCGATGATTACTGCTATTCAGGCTCTAGATCAAGAACTGGAAAGGCTTTGCTCTTACCTTACTAAACAAAGTTATATCTGCGTAATCACAGCAGATCACGGAAACTCTGATTTTGCTTTTGATTTGACAACTAAAGAAATTAACACTGCCCATACTCTTAATCCGGTTCCTTTTATTATCTATAGTACTGATAATACATATCAATTAAAGCCAAACGAGACTGTCTCGTTTGGCCTAAGTGACGTTGCTGGAACAATCTTGGACTTAATGGAGATAGAGAAACCAAAGAAAAATTTTAACAGTCTGCTTAAAAATTAGAAATTTTTATGTTAATTGTCCCCGCTTTATTAGAATCAAATATTGACAGCTTGAGTTATCAAATAAAACGCTTATCCCCCTATTTCAATCGTTTTCAAATTGATATAGCCGATGGAGTCTATGTTTCAAATAAAACAATACAAACTAAGGAAATACTAGAACTTCTTACTAATAGCCAATCACCAATCACTAATAACTTATCTTTTGATTTTCATTTAATGGTCCAGAATTATGAATCTGATTTACAACTGCTTCAAGAATATAAAAATAGAATTAATATCGGATATGTTTTAATACATTCTTCCCTGTCTCCTGACTACTCACTACTAACTACTAAATACTCACTTTCTATAGGCCTTGTTGTAAACTTTGAAGAAAGAATATCAGAATTAGCTTTGAAATATCCGCTTTCAGCTATACCGGCAATACAGATAATGTCAGTTCAACCTGGATTTCAGGGAAGTTCTTTTATACCAGAAGCAGTCAACAAAATTGAACAGCTGAGAAATGCCGGCTATAGGAATAAAATATTACTAGATGGAGGAATCAATTCTCAAACAATAAAACTCATAAACAATCATAAATACCTACCAGATATTATCTGCCCGGGTAGTTTTATTGCAAAATCAACAGATATAAAATCAGCAATTACTCAATTAACCCGAACTCTATGATTCTATTTATTATTTGGAGACTGATTGATTTTTCATTTGCCTATCTCTCGACAATATTTATCCCCTACTTGGGCTTTTTCCCTTATAAAGAGATTTTTATTGATTATAAGCTACCTATTTTTATTTCTGGTTTCGCCAGTTTTGACGGCGCGCAATACTTGATTATTGTTCGCGAGGGTTATAATCAACTTACTCAAGCGTATTTCCCTCTTTACCCAATAATAGTCAAATTCGTTTCTCTCATTTTCTTAAATAATCATTTGTTGGCGGGATTATTTATCTCTAATATTTGTTTTTTTATCGGATTGTTATTTTTTAATAAATATTTATCATTAAGAGCAGATATAACTTCGCATCAACAAACAATTGTCTTTTTATTGTTATTCCCTACCTCTTTTTTCTTTGGGGCTTTGTATACCGAAGGGTTGTTTTTTTTATTGGTTATTTTAGCCTTATGGGGACTAAAAAAAGAAAAATACTGGTTGGTCGCAATGGTGGGTTTTCTGGCAGCATTAACCAGACTTGTTGGTGTTTTTCTAATTATTCCTATCGTGTTCCACCTTATTAGTCAATATCAAATATCAAAAATCAAAGATCAAAGTCATAGTTTAAAAGTTAAAAATAAAAAAAATACTCATGCATTACGGTTTTCAAATTTTATTCGCTTCCTAACTACCAACTACTATCTACTAGCCCCTCTCTTAGGTCTTCTCACCTACACGACTTATCTTTGGAAAACCACCGGCGACCCTTTATTCTTTTTTAATACACAACCGATGTTTGGAGCTAATCGTTCAACTCATTTGATTTTTTTACCGCAAGTATACTACCGCTATGTTAAAATTTTCATAACCGCTAGCCCCAACTTCCAATATTTTATTTCTGTATTTGAGTTTTTAGTTTTTAACTTTTCGCTTTTTGTATTAATATTATGTTTTATTGATAACTGGCCGAAGTTTAAGGGAAAAAGTTTTCATCTGTTGCTATCAACCGACAATGGATTATTACTTTTTTCTTTTATTAATTTATTGCTTCCGACTTTAACCGGAACGTTCTCTTCAATCCCCCGTTATGCGCTAATGTCCTTGTCTGTATTTATTTATCTTGGGGCTATTCAACGACGCTGGATAAAAGTTATGATTGCGTGTCTCTTTGGGACATTACACATTATCTGTTTAGGATTATTTATTCAGGGATATTTTGTAGGATGAGAAATGTAAACTCAAATAACAAAATCCAAAGATACAAAATAAGCTCAAAGGTCAAAATCAAAAGAATCAAATTGATTTGACATTTAAACTTTAGATTTTGGATTTCTTTTGAATCTTTGAACTTTAGATGTTAAATTTTGTTTATAATTTGAGCTTTGAATTTTACTATTGATTTGTTATTTGATATTTGGATTTTGAATTTAGTAATATTATGACCAAATTACCTATTTTCGAACGTGCCAAGCTTGAAGACAACCGCTTTCAAACAAATCAAACACCAGGAAATAAAATCTTCATGGGGATTTTTTTTGCGGGAATATTTTGTTCTTTTATTATTCTCTTTGTCCGTTTACTACAAGTAACTATTATTAAGGGGAGTTATTATCATCGCCTATCTGATTCAAATCATACAAAAGAATTAGTTATCGAAGCGCCAAGAGGAAAGATTCTTGACAGAAAAGGTTTGATATTAGCAGAAAGCCAAAATCCGGACATTCAACAACTAACTGATCGGATTGAATCAAAAAGAAAATATTATGACGGTAACGCATTCGGTCATATCATCGGCTATCGTCAACTCGCCAGTCCTCAAGAATTAAAAAATGACTCATGTGTCAAACCAATTCATTTGGGAGACAAAATCGGAAAACACGGAGTTGAAAAGGTTTTTGAATGTGATCTTCGCGGTAAATCGGGCAAAAAAATGGTAGAAATTGATGCCCGCGGACAACTTCTCAACACAATTGTAATTTTACCTTCTCAGCCAGGAAAAACCATTCAATTAGCGCTGGACAGTGAACTTCAAAAACTTGCTTATCAATTACTTCAGAATAAAAAAGGTACTGTTGTTGCTCTAAAACCAAAAACCGGTGAAGTGCTTGTACTTGCTTCTTCACCTGGATTTTCTTCACAAACATTTGAAAACAATGAAAGTTCTCAAATTAATCGTCTTTTAAACGATTCGACACAACCTTTGTTTAATCGTGCAATTAATGGAACATATCCTCCGGGATCAATCTTTAAGATTGTTGTTGCAACAGCAGGACTGGAAAGTGGAAAAATTACTCCAAAAACATTATTCGAAGACACCGGATTTATTGAAGCAGGGTCTTTAAAATTTGGAAATTGGTATTATTTGCAATATGGAAAAACCGAAGGTCAGGTTAACTTAATTAAGGCAATTCAACGTTCAAATGATATATACTTTTATAAAGCCGGAGAAATGATTGGACCGAATAATATTCGTCTTTGGGCATCGCGTTTTGGATATGGAAAATCTTCAAATATAGGATTAAGTGAAGACGAGGGCACTCTTCCTTCTCCGCTTTGGAAAGAAGAGATTTTAAAAGAAAAATGGTATTTAGGAGATACTTATAATTATTCAATTGGGCAAGGATATTTGTTGGTTACACCACTTCAAACCGCTCTTGCTACCTCTGTATTTGCCAACGGGGGATATTTATGTCAACCCCAACTATTGAAACAAAATAATCAAGATCTCCATTGTAAAAAATTACCCATATCTGCATCAACATTAAAATTAATCAATGAAGGAATGCATCTTGCCTGCGAAACCGGTGGAACCGGGTGGCCGTTATTTGAATTTAAAATTCAAAATTTAGAGTTTAGAAAAAATAAACTACAAAATTTAACCAATGAAAAAAAAGCTTCGGTTGAAGCAGCTTTGGATAAAAATCCACTCGCCTGGAAAAAAATTCCTTTAGCTTGTAAAACCGGTACAGCCGAGTCAAAAACAAAAGATAAAAATCCCCATGCATGGTTCACCGCCTATGCTCCGTTTGATAAACCGGAAATTGTGATCTCAGTTTTGGTGGAAAACGGCGGGCAAGGATCTGATATAGGAGCTCCAATTGCCCGGGATATTTTTAAGGCCTATTTTGAAAGAATTGAGTAATGATCGTTTAATCTAATTAATATCAATACAGTCTTGTAATTTTGTTGTTGAAAAGTATAAAATAAGTGTATGCTACGTCGATTTAAAATATTAATCGGTTTAAGTGTTTTCTTGATGATTGGATTAATCCTTATCCAATCTCCACTTTTACAACCAATCCAATCTATTGCTCAAACACCTCCAACTGATACACCTGTCCCGACCGAAACTCCGATTCCAACAGATACACCCACACCAACCCCAACACCATATTTTTTTGCATGTAGTGGACGAACTTGTACAAGGGTTGAGGGACGTGAACCTGATGGTGGCGATATACTTTGTAGTGAATATGAAGAAGATCAAACATGTTATAATTCTTGGAATCCATATTCTGATTGGAATTGTGACACTGATTATCCTTACTGCGGAACCGGTGATAAGTATCGTAATTGTCAATGTGCTCCTGTTTCGCAATGTTGTCCAGATTGCTCATACGGCACCACGTGTGGATCGAATTATTTTCCAAGCAGCAATGATTGTTGCGTTGACCAAAGCCCCAACCCTCCAATTATCACTAAAATCACTGATAATTACAATCAGGTAATTTATCATAAAACACCTCCATATGCTCCAGATATAAACGAACTTACAAAACTTCAAACAAAAATCGTCACAATTGAATGGGATTTTAATGATACGGGTGATGGTTGCGGTCTATCATGGGGTTTTCTTTGTAATTCAACATATACAATCGGCAACACTGATTCATTCATTGTCAGAATGAGTGGTGACCACATTGATTTGAGTAAAGATACTCGTAGTTATACTAATTCAGGTGATTTGCTAATTAATAATGGCGGCACAACAATTCAAGTCTGCGCGAATAATGGGAAAGACAGTATTGAGTCTTGCGATAGTGTCACCGTAGGAAAAGCAATCCCCACCGGATATATTGCCGGATATTTAGGAGAGTATGATGGTGATACTGGAGTTTCTTATGGTGTCAATGGGGGCACTTCATTAGCGCTTTATGCAAATGGACCTTGGTTAACTCCGCCCCCTTATATTAAAACCAACTGCACTATCACAACTGCAAGTCGCTATATTACACCAAAACCAAACACTCCGATTGCCGCACCAAAACCAATCGGGCTTTCTTATGCATGCACCATCACTTATGATGGTGACGAATATTTTAATTTACATAATACTGATATTCCTGTAGATGAACTTACTAAAAAATTCTACCTTGGCCCAGCATCATCCATAGCATATGATAATAAGCTATATTGTGTCGCCCCCACACCAAAAACTGGAGCCGCCTATGATTTTGACAACTGTAAGATCTGTCTAGGTCAAACTGGCTGTACTGAAACTGAAGCAATGAGTTGTTCTGATATTGAACCAACCATTGAAGTGCCATCTTTTAAACTCGATCCCACACCAAAGCTTTATTGGACTTCTGAAGGAAATTGCAGTGAGGATACTTTTACCGGTGACATGAAATTTAAGCAAAATATTCTTCCCGCCGAACCGACTCCGGATGTTATCCGCTATAAAAACATTGTTTTTCAAATCAATCAATACAACACATTTTTTAAACAAAAAAACACCGCTTTCCAGAGCCATTTAACCATTGAAAATCATTTTCCCGCATCAATTAAACCTTTTAGTCCAGACATAACCATAGATGATGGAAATCCTTATACAATTATTGGTGTGACCGATGGTACGACAGATTCTTCTGACACACAATATTCTCATTTAAGCGGAACCGGTCTTATTCTGTCTACAATTAATAACGGAAGCGCTTATATTTCAAAACTTGGTTGGAATGCAGCAAATCCATCAACCACTCGCATTAATGCCAATGATTATTACGCCTATACCAAAGCAAGAAAAAAGTATTCGACTATTACAAATATTGATGCAACCCAAATAAAAAACCGTGGTTGTTATATCTATAATGGTGCATTCAACTATACTGATCAATTTATTCCCCCGTATCCAATTGTTTTTATTTCAAATAATACCATAACAATCGAACAAGATATTTCGCCCAGTAGTTCCATTATTTTTATTGCTCCAAAAATTGTTTTTAACAATGATGTTACCAGCGCTAAAGGTGTGTTTATTGGCAATGAAATTAGGCTCGTGAGTGAGACAAACACCGCTAATCCCAGTGATCTGGATTACTTAACCACGATAGTTGATAAGCCGCTTTTAATCACCGGCAATCTGGTTTCATTAAACACATCAATAAAATACTGGCAAAGAAAACTTATAGACAATCGTAAACCATCGTTATTTGTTAAGTTTGATGCAAAACAATATACTGACGGTATGCCGTGTCTTGGTGTTTCAAAATATAAATGGAACCAACTACAATAATAGTTCAAAATTAAAAATGCAAAGTTCAAAATTAAAAAATAAACATTTTCATCAACAGGGTCAGGTGTTATTGATTTCGATTATGTTATTGGCTGTTGTGATGATTGTTGTTTTCTCTGCTTCATTCACCAACGTAACCGAAACTAAAGTAACAAAACTTGAAGAAGAGTCACAGCGGGCACTTGCAGCAGCTGAAGCCGGAGTTGAGGCGATGATTGCCCAAAGTACTAATTTTACATGTGTTGATTGTAGTTTTGCACACATTGGAATTGGAAGCACTGCTCTATCGGCTTTAAGTAGTTTAAGCGGAATCGATACGGAAAAAAGCCAAGTTTATTTTGACAAAACCGCCGTAATTAGGTATATTATCCCAACCATTCTTCAAGATGGTGAACAATATACATTGTATTTGGCCGATCCACCGGATTTCACCGGTAATGCTATTTCCAGTTTTTTTGTCTATTGGGGTTCAAGTGGTGAAACGCCTGCGTTGGAAATTACAATTGTCAATAAAGACGCTGATCGTCCAATCAGTAGATATTTAGTTGACCCAAATAGTAAGATTACTAAAGTAATTAGCGATCCAAGTTCATATCAATTTATATTATCAGACACTCCGTCACCGACAGAGGTTGGAAATTTTTTAGTCGAGGGAGATGTTGCGACTGGTGAAAAAGAAAAGGTACTTTTTAAGTATAAAACAACAATCAATCTTAACGCAAACACACAAGATGTAGGGGGAGAACATCAATACGCTTTTGTAAGAATGTTGTTCGCCAATTCCCGCCTGGCTTTTGCAGCAACAAGCGGAAACCTACCTGCTCAAGGAAAAACTGCAGTAGCTGACGTTGTCACAAAAGGAGGTGTCAATAAGGCGGTTAAATTCTTCCGTACCTACCAACAACTCCCGGCAGAATTTTTTATTACAACCTTTTGAGAAGATAGATTAACACGGATATAAGAGCCGATTTACACAGATAAATCTTTATTCATTGTTTTATATTTACTTATTTGATTATTGAACATTGATCATTGACAATTCCAAGTTCCTCCTAACTTCTAACTACTAACCCCTAACTACTTTATTCATTATTAAAACCTCTCGAAGCAAACCCTCTCCTTCCCTACTCCCAAACCTTCCAGTTCCATACGCAACCCTTCCACCATTTCACGACGACCGCAGATATAGTAGTCAGTAGTTAGTAGATAGGGGTTAGGGATTATGAGGGAATTAATATGTCCAAGATGAAAAAATTGCCGGTCATTTGTATCAATTGTTGACAAATCTTTTTCCCTTGATAAACAAACTTTAAAATCAAAATTAAAATTATCTTCTTTCAATTGTTTTAATCTATCAAGGAAAAAAACATCTTTCGCTGTTGCAACTCCCCACAAAAGAACAGTGCTTACTGTCAACTGCCTACTGATTACTGCTTCAATCATTGACATCATCGGAGCAATTCCGGTTCCAGTGGCTAAAAAGACTTTATTATTTTGATTTACTTTTAATCCAAACTGACCAGCAGGTCCTTGAAAATTAGCTTCATCTCCAATTTGAAGTTTTTTTAAATAATCCGACCCGTTCCCACCTTCAACCAATTTTATTATCATTTCAAAACTATCTACTTGTTTTTCCGATGAAGCGATTGAATAGAGTCTTCTAAGAGGTTCTTTCCCCATCTGAGAAACCAGCAAAATCATGTATTGTCCGGCCTTAAAGGTCAAAACTAACGGTTCAATTAACTGAAATCGAAAAAGAAAAACATCGTTTGTTAGTTGTTGTTTATATAGTAAGCGTGTTTGATGATTTTGCATTTTTAACTGTAATTTTGCACTTTGCAATTTGAACTTTGAACTTATTTATAGATGTGACCTCTGCACCACCTCCGCCTCCACCAACTCTCTTGGACGACCATATTTTAGTCGGGATAGTTGAATAACTGCTTGAGCAATCTTTTCATTTTTACTGGCCTGAACTTTTGCAAAATCCTTTGTCATATCAACCGAAAACGGTGGTACCGGCTCATTATCAACAATGGTTTTCATGTATGAATGAAACCGTTCGATATTAATTAAGTCAGATTCTCCAAACACCGGTTGAAACTCGCGTTGAATAAATGAAGCGTCAGTTACTCCAACACGAAAAGAAATTAACGTTCCCACGTTTCCAAAAACTGCATTTTTTACCTCTTCATCCATTTGCCCGATAAACTGATTTGCTACAGTCAAACTTAAATGATATTTTCTTGCTTCTGATAAAATTGTAGCAAAATCAGGCGTGGCAAAATTTTGAAACTCATCAACATAAAGGAAAAAATCGCGACGTTTATCTTCAGTCACTTCCTGTCGACTCATGGCTGCCATTAATATTTTTGGAATCAATACTAAACCTAAAAAACTGGAATTTTCTTCACCCATTTTTCCTTTTGATAAATTTATCAAAAGAATTTTCCCTTCATCCATCACATGACGAAAATCAAAAGATGACTTGGACTGCCCAATAATATTTCGCATCGTTTTATTGGTAACAAACCGACCAAACTTGGAAACAATATAGTCAAGTACCTCTGATTTATGAAAATCAGAAGTTTGGGCGATTTGATCTGTCCAATAACGGCGAACGATTGGGTCTTGTACTCTTGGTAATAGTTCTTGGACATACTTTGCATCAGTTAACACCCGCACCAATTCAATAAAGGTCGCTCCCGGATCAACCATAATCGTTAACATTGCGTTACGAACCGCATGTTCAAAGCGTGGACCAATAATCCCGGTGCGCTGCGGATCATAAAGTTTATACATTAAATTAATAATCGCCGAAGTAATAAAGTGCTTTTGCTCTTCTGTTTGTGCTTCGAGCAGATTCAAACCCATGGGTCGCTCCGTATCTGAAGGATCAAAATATATCACATCTTCAGCCCGTTCCGGTGGAATAGTTTTAATAATATCTTCAATTAAGTCTCCGTGAGGATCCATTACACAAACACCATAACCCGCCTTAATATCCTGAGATGCCATATCATGCAAAAGCACTGACTTACCAACTCCGGTTTTTCCAATAATATAGACATGACGTTGCCGATCCTTAAAACCGATGTGTACCGGACGACGGACTCCCCGATAATATCCAAACCCAACCGCTGTCCCTCCTTGTTGCGGGACTTCATTTGCCACAGGAGCAGTCTTTGCTTTTAGCCATTTAATATGCGGAGTTTCGATCGTCTTGTTGGGAAAATGAAAAATTGTTGCTAATTCTTCAGTCGATAGTATTGAAGTTGATTTGGCAAATGATAAATTAAAAACCGGAAAAAATTTATAAATAAAATTCAACATAAATCCACCGGAAAACAGATTTTTTACACCGGTTAAACTATTTAAATCAGAGTTAAATTGAGAAAACGCGGTTTTAATATTTCGTAAATGCAAACCCGCCATATCTTTTGTTTTTGCCGATACAACAAAACGAATTGCGGTCTCAAATCCTGAGCGTGAACATTTTTCATCAATCTTTTCCAAAACTTTTGGATCGGTCTTAAAAGTGGCTTTTTCCGGATTGGCTTCAGACTTCTTAGTTGATGCAACATAACTTTTTCCCTGCTTTTTCCATTTTCCAAGAGTTGGACGAATTAAAATTTGAATAATTGCCCCCTCACCTTCGCCCATTTTTGATAACGCTGACGTTGCCGCAGATAACGAATCAGTCGAAAGTTCTTTATATAGCCTTATCGGCATATATGGATAACCCTTTGTCCGAAGCGCTCCCATGGCAATTTTTCCGTCTTCCGTATAAATATTTGGTTCTTCAACTTTTTTAATATCGCAATTAGGATAATAACTGTAAATTGTTTTTTCTAGTAAGTCTATAATCCGCGAAGGGGCAGAAACATAAAAACGAATATCTGATTGTTTTCCAACGATTTCAAAAGCAATCACATCATCCAAATCAAGAAACGAAAACATCCCGGTTTTTTTTAAAGATGAAAAAGATGCAAACATCTGTTCAGCCGCATCAATTTTGATTTCGTTTTCTTTTGGCATTGTCACTTCCAGTGTTATCATTTCCAATGACATTTTTTCCCGTTTTTTCAAACGCATATAAATTACCAACAGATAGAGGCAGAGAGGTGAAACAACTCCGGCAATTGTTGCTGCGGCAAATGCTAAAACTACTGTCAATAAACGATCGCTAATCATTTGCCAACTGGAAAAACTTAAGGATGGATCCATAAAAAAATTATATAATAAATAAGTGAGGGAATAAACCCGATTGTAAGTTCAAATATCATAATCCAAATGTCAAAACAAGTTCAAAATTCAAAATCGAAAAAACCTTCTGCTAAAAAAGGCTTAACTTCTCCAAAGAAAATTGTGCCTGCTCTATTCTCCTGGAATTTTAATATTTTCAAAAAGCCTTTATTATTAGTGTATCTTATATTATTAATAGTCTTTTTACTTATCAATGTAATCAGTTCTCAAACAATTTCTCTGTTATATTTTTCTGTCCTTGGTGAAAGTAGAAAAGCAACTGTTGTTTATCTTAAAAAAATTATGTCGCTCCCATTATTCAAGACTGAATTTGATAAATTTAAAACTATCTATGGAAATGATATTGAAAAACAGGTTTATGCGGAAAAATATCAGCGCCAAAAACAAATTATTATCTTAGAAACATTGTTGCAAAAAAACTCACAAGCCCGGGATGTTTTATTTGCGCTTTATCAGTTATACTTAAATGACGGACAGGTTGAAAGAGCACAGGAATATTTAAAAAAAGCACAGCAAATTGACCCAATGATTAAACAAATTCAAAATCCGAAGCTCTAAATTCTAATCAATTCAAATATCAAAACATAAAAGCAAAAATACTGTTGTTGGCTTTGATTTTCGATTATTTAAGATTGTTTAGAGTTTAAGGTTTTGATATTAGAATTTTATCTAAAATAATGTTAATTCAAGCTCATCTTTACATTAAGGGAGATGTTATCGGCGTTGGTTTTCGTGCATGGACAAAAATCCAAGCGAAAATCATTGGCGTTTCCGGGTGGGTTAGAAACTCTTTTGATAAAACTGAACGTTTTGGTTCAGGTGGTGGGGTTGAGGTAAAAATTCAAGGAGAAGAAGATGTTGTTCATCAAATGGTTGCAGTTTTAGAAAAAGGTCCACCAATTGCACACGTTGAGGAAGTTGATGTTGTTTGGGAAGAACCGAACGAAATCTACTCCGGATTTGATATAAGAAAATAAAACAGAAAGCTTCATATCTGTTAAAATTGAACTATGAAAATCACTAATCGAAAGTTTAGCCGTGACTATGAAACCGTCGAAACCTATGAAGCCGGTATCTCTTTGACTGGTTCAGAAGTAAAAACCATTCGCACTGGCGGTTTAAAACTGGAAAATGCTTTCGTGAAGATTCTTGATGACGGACCATATTTGGTTAATGCGGAAATCCCACAATATAAATTCTCCCATCCACAAGGATATGATCCGCGCCGGAGTCGTAAACTTTTACTTCATAAGTCCGAACTAATCCGTTTAAAAACTAAAATTAATAGCGCCAAAGGTTTGACAATTATTCCTACATCTTGCTATAACAAACGCTCCCGCTTCAAACTGGAAATCGCGCTATGCAAAGGACGCAAAGAAGTAGAAAAGAGAAAGTTGGAAAAAAATCGGGATATTGAACGGGAAGAAAAGAAAAAAATAAAAGCATATCTTCATAATTAAACCAATTATTTATTCATTATTGCGGTAGATTAGATTTTTTTCGACTGGAAAAAAGGAGAATAAACGAAACAATAACTAACATAATGCCAATAAATATCAAAAATGGCGGAGGTGTTAACACCTTACCTTTTATTTCGAAATTCCAATTAGAAAGCGTGAAGTTTGAGTCCAATGATTCAAGAACAGCTAATTTGACAACTACTTTATAGTTATCGCTTTTTTCAATTTTAAAATCTTTAATGGGTAACGTTATACTTGAATTTTGAACAGAAAGACTTGTTTTATTATCTGATGAAGAACTTGTTTTGTGATAATCGTAAGTTCCGTTAGTTGCAACAACCTTACCACCCTGACTATCAATAATGGAGATATTGTAATCAAAAAGTTTACTATCAATACCGAAAGGCTTTCCTCTTACTACATATTTCGCATAAAGAAAAATTCTGTATGGATTATCAGCCGTTGTTAAATTAAGGTTTAGTTCTTTTTGAGTATTGTTTTGTGAAAAGTCGGTTTTTGGAGAAATATAAATACTTTTTCCTATAGTAGTTAGTATTATGAATACTACAATAAAAATAACCCCAAGCCCTAATGCTCCCAAGGCAACCTTCGTATTTGTTGATACTTTTGGTTTGTTTATGTTTGTAATTGATTGGTTGTTCGAATATGTTTGTGTAGTTGATATGGTCGGACTTGCTAGTGTAGGAGGTTGAGCAGATTGACCGGAGGAGGTTGTTTGATTGGTTAAATATGGTTCAATTATTGATTGTGGCCAACCAGCACCTAATAAATCTTGACGAATCTGATCAATTGAAGATCCTGAAAGAATTGCCTCCCGAATATATTTTTGAGGTTGTGAATTATCCATCTAAATTATTATAAACAGCTAGAAATATATTTACAATATAAAAAGTTGATAATTATTTCAACGCAACATCGAACGCGAGGAAAAGAAAAAGGTTAAGGAGTGGATCAAGAGTTAAGATACTCTTTTAATTATTGATATAATATTTTCATGCCACAACGTACTATTATCGTGGGTATCGGAAACATATATCTTGAAACAAACTATCTCGGTTTGATAACTAATCATTCTCAGGTTTTGCAAATTGGAAAAGAATATCGGGCGCCAAAATGGGAAACAAGATTGGGGGGGTCTGTAGTTAATTTTGTTGTACAAGCAAAAAGATTAGGAACAGAAGTTGGGTTAATTGGAAAAGTGGGAAATGATGATGCTGGACATAAGTTGTTAAGTCTATTATTAGATACAAAGATTTCTTCAAATTTAATCAAGGTTGCCAATGATCAAGAAACTCAAACAAGTGTAGATACGGGATTGGTTTTTGAAGATGGCGATAATATTCAGGTTGTGGCGGGAAACGCTAATCAAACACTAACAATAAAAGACGTTGATTTAAACAATCCTTTTTTTAATACGGTTAAGGCGGTATATTTGGGCGGATTTTTAAAACAAACAGGACTATATAAAGATTATCCAATGTTGTTGGAAAAATTTATGAACATGGGTATAAGAATATTTCTTGACCATGGAAGAATTCCTGTTGATATCAAACAAGAACAAATGCAATCGCTGCAAGCGTCTATGAAATTTGTTGAGGGGTATTTTCCTAACAAAGATGAATTAACTGGAATAACAGGCGAACAAGATCTAACAAAAGCTTTAAATAAAGCCCTTCAAATGGGTCCAAAATTTGTCGCTGTTAAACTGGGACAAAAAGGTTGCAGAATAAAAGCAACTAATGAAGATATTGAAATCCTTAGTTACCCTGTCAAAGCGATCAGCACTGTTGGGGCTGGAGACGCGTTCAACGCAGGATTTATTACTCAATATTTATCCGGCAAAGCTTTAAGTACCTCTGGAAAATTCGCAAACGCAACAGCCGCAATAAGAGTTAGTGAAAATAAAAACCCGACTCATAGTGAAGTCATTCGTTATTTGAGTAAATAGATTGCTACATTACTATCAGTGAAAATTTTAAGGATGTTTTAAATAAGATTAATACTACCTACTAACATTTATCCCGAAACAACAAATTGGAGAACTTAATCTAAAAATTAATTTTATTCGGACATTCGATTAAAAAACTGAATCGGAATGGTTGTTAGTGAAATAGAGTTTGGGTTTGGACACATTACTTGGCAATCTTCAGGTTCAATACTATAAAATCCTATGGGTTCCATCATATCACCACTACCAACCTGTGCTGCTAAGGCCCTGCGTCCAGTTGATAATTCATCTGCCTGGAGCGGTAAACAACTAAGTCTTTTTACATACCTAACTGACGCAGCTATTCTAAAGAGAGCTTGGCTAAGAGGTATACAATGTAGACAAGCAACGAGTTCTTGACTATTAACGGGACCACCATTATTGTCGTATATATTAATTTCTACTGACATGAGGCCTTATTATAGCACGAAAGCCCCTATTTTTTGTTTAGGTTTTAGGGAAATTGTTCACTTAATATCATCATGCCTAGCAAGTTGCTGCAACAGTAACTTAAGTAAATTACCTTGAATAGTAGCCTTATCGAATAGAGGGAAAAATCCATCCTCGGCTACTCGTAAATACTCTCCGATCAATGCTGCAACCACCACCTTCAGTTAAATTATCACAAATACGACAAATTGGGTCGCTGTGATTTGCTATTTTAGTTTTAGGATCTCTGTCTGGGATTATATAATAGTTGTGTTGTAAATATGCGTCGGTTAATCTAAGAAGCGTTTGAACATAAACAACCATTCCGTCGTCTGTTTGCAAAAAACGATACATTGGCTCAAGCTGACTAGTTGAGCAATCATAAATAAATTCTAAACTTGAAAGAAAGGCTCTTTCATTAAGCCAACGCTCTCTTGCATCAGGGACCTTTATTCTCGCGCAAGGCTTAATTAACAGATTAAGATGATGTTGAAGAATTCCCACTTTTTCACTCATATTATATGCTATATTATAGCAATCGTATCGTGTAAATACATCTTTCTTGCTTTACTAATACCCCATATTTCTCCGGTTCTTGATGGTATTAACCCATAATAATGGTATAATATGGGGAATTTAGGGGATGACAGGCATCGACGGGAATTTTGCACTTTTACAAATCGTGAGGGCCGACCAATCGGTTAAATGGAAAAAACTAACTGACAATGAGCAATCTGAAGCAGCTGAAGCTTTTGCATACAGTCGAATGAACTTTTTGTATGCCTAAAGCCTAAGTCTCTGATTAAGTTTTCCTTAGTTCAACTTAGTCTTGAGGTTAACCAACTAAGGTACGGTTTTTAGACGTTGCAATTGGTTTAAAAATCCGACAATTTAAATTGACATTTTGCTCTGATTTGGATATTTACGCAGGCAAAATAGAGTTATAAATATTCTATCCCTCACTAAAAATTTGTTTAAGTGTGTTCTCGGACGCGGGTTCAAATCCCGCCATCTCCACACTCCGCTCTTTATTTTCAATAAAGAGCTTCGCGTGGTAAACCACACTGTAAATAATAAATAATTTTGTTGTTTAGTATAAGGAGTGTATCCCTTAACGAAGTTCCAATGATGTTGGAATGAAATGGGGTTATAAATAATAGATTTTTCAGAAAACACATAGCAAAACCATTCTTTTCCCTAAAACGCTTCTTTTCTTCTACACAAAGGTTGTCAAAATCTAAACAATTTTAATAAAATGTGAAGTTGAAACTGAATAATCGATTAGCAGAAACAAACAGTTGCAATGGCTTTCGAAATTCATTACTCTAAGATAATGAGGTTTTCAAAAAAGAAAGTTCTCCTAATAATTATTTGCATCTTTGTACTTTTTTCAGTCCTTTGGACATTATTTCCGTTCTTAGCTTTTTTAGCATTCTTTCGACCACAAGTAAGGATAAAACAAACATCAAGTGTACCAGTAAAAAGAGTGACGGTATACCAAGATAATAGATTTGGATTTAAATTTAACTACCCAGATGTTTGGGTAATAAGTATAGATGAAAGGCTTTCAGATTCGTTTCCAGAAAAAATCGACTGGCCAAGACGAACAATTCATATAACTAGCGAGCCCTACCCAACCGGAACAGGGAAACGTTTTCCTACCTGTGTCTATTCAATAACGGTTTTTTCAAACCCAGACAACCTCGAACCAAACTCTTATTACAGAAAAAGATTTGAGGGTAGTACTTGGAATAAAGAGGAACTGTCAAAACACCTCGCAAATATTAAAGATGTTTATGTTAATAATCAGAATGCCGTCAAAATAACTACCGACGACGCTATATATTTGACGGGTGGAAAGTACGCTTTTCAACTTCAAGCTGACAATAGTTATGTCCAACCACCTAATAATCAATATCAATGCTGGGAAGTTTCTGAAATAATCACTCAAAGTTTTGAAACCCCAAAAAACACAAAATAGTTCATATACTAGGATCCGATTAAATATCGGGAGAAATAATTAGGTTAAATTCAGAGCTGTGAGAGAGTTTTTAAGCACTGAAAACCATTTAAACATATATTCTTCAATCTGTTTCAAAGTATCCTCCGCCATCTCCACTATTTCACCACGCATTGGATTTTGTAAAATAAAAATATCTACTTTATTTGTCTTTTCTTATTGCGTTTTTGTTTCTGTCAGAATTGGGCATAATAGTCAAAATGTGTGGTGTTTTTGATGATAACGGGACTTTAAATAAAAGTACCATTTAATAAAATTAATCTTTCTTTTTCTTGTTAATCCTTTATGTACTGACAGT
>Ga0247840_10001280_pt1 | contig 50068 bp, 50 predicted proteins | sample LaCruzMarch2015__FD_192404 | JGI IMG/M metagenome (GOLD analysis project Ga0247840, IMG submission 192404) | Freshwater microbial communities from meromictic Lake La Cruz, Castile-La Mancha, Spain - LaCruzMarch2015_17m | ecosystem: Environmental > Aquatic > Freshwater > Lake | place: Spain... | reverse complement strand
CTGGCAAATGGCAAATTTTTTTGCCATGTCCAAACGAAAACGCCCTAAACGTTACCCGACCGATTTAAACGCCCGTAAATGGAATTTGATCCGTGGGCTGTTACCGGCCGGGTTAGTAGGGGGGCGACCAAGAAAAGCCAATCTAGGTAAGATACTCGGCGCCATTTTTTATATCGTCCGGAGCGGTTGTGCTTGGCGTTTATTGCCCATGGACTATTTCCCGCCGTACCCAACGGTCTATGGCTATTTTCGACGATGGGCCAAAGACGGCACTTGGAAGAGGATTCACGATACGCCACGCGCCGATGTCCGGCGAAAAGCCGGGCGACATAAGCACCCTACGGCGGGAAGCATCGATAGCCAAAGCGTTAAAACGACCGCTTTGGCGGGCATCAAAGGTTATGATGCCGCCAAGTGTATCCAAGGACGCAAGCGCCATATCCTCGTCGATACCTTGGGGCCCATCATGGTGGTTGTGGTGACGGCTGCCAACGTGCCCGAACGGGAAGGGGCGAAGCTTGTCTTGCCGTCACTGACCGGCAGTTGCAAAAAGATACGCCGCATTTGGGTGGACGGAGGCTACAGCGGCAAGGCCTTCACCGCCTGGGTCGCTGAAGGCTTCCGCATCATCTGGTCGGTCGTGCTTCGCCCCCAGGGCACTTCAGGATTTAAATTGTTGCCCCGCCGCTGGGTTGTGGAACGGACCTTTGCCTGGCTTTACCGTTATCGTCGTTTAAGCAAGGATTATGAAGTCTGTACCGACTCCAGCAAGGCTTTTATCCACATTGCTATGATTAACTTAATGCTAAACAGGCTGGCTCGAACTTAACCTGAAAACTTTTGAGACACGCACTTAGATTCTAAAAGGACGATCGGGCACATTTCAGCCAAAGTTAAATGTTAAAAGTTCTGAAAATGAATGCTCAGCGTAACAATAAATTTAGCCATGGCACCGTTAATTCTGGAAAATTTAAATTTTCGATATAAAGCCCTGTGTTTGGATTATTGTTTATTTAAAGCTTCCACAATTAACGATGACATAGCCAAAAATTTTAACCCGAAACTTTAGCCCTGCTTGAAATGGAGCATATCCACACCATATTAGTTACCACTAAACACTTTAAAGGTAAACTTATGCGCATGGATAAATTAACAAGCAAGTTCCAATCCGCCCTTGCTGATGCCCAAAGCTTGGCTTTGGGGAAAGATCACCAATTTATAGAACCCGCCCATGTCATGTGCGCGTTGCTTGACCAGGAAGGCGGCAGTATCAAACCATTGCTGGCACAACTTAATGTCAACACTAACCAGTTCCGACAAGAACTAGGCAAAATTATTGACCGTAATGCCACGGTTAGCGGCTCTGGTGGCGATGTTACTTTGTCTAACGAATCATCACGGCTTTTGAATCTGACCGACAAATTGGCACAAAAACGCCAAGACCAGTTCATTTCCAGCGAACTGTTCCTGCTTGCCGCGTGTGAAGAAAAAGGGGTGTTGAATGAGCTGCTGAAAAAATTTGGCGTGGCTAAAACCGCAATTGAAAAAGCCATAGACGTCATGCGTGGCGGCGCGGCTGTCAACGATGCCAATGCCGAAGACCAACGCCTAGCCCTGAAAAAATATACCATTGACCTGACCGAGCGGGCCGAACAAGGCAAGCTTGACCCTGTCATCGGACGTGACGACGAAATCCGCCGCACGATCCAAGTGTTGCAACGCCGCACCAAAAATAATCCGGTGCTGATCGGCGAGCCGGGCGTGGGTAAAACTGCGATAGTCGAAGGCTTAGCACAACGTATCGTCAACGGCGAAGTGCCGGAAGGCATGAAACACAAACAAGTCTTGGCTTTAGATATGGCGGCCTTGATTGCCGGCGCGAAATTCCGTGGTGAGTTTGAAGAGCGTCTCAAAGCCGTGCTGAACGATTTGGCAAAACAAGAAGGCCAAGTGATTTTGTTCATCGACGAATTGCACACCATGGTCGGCGCGGGCAAAGCGGAAGGCGCAATGGATGCCGGAAACATGCTCAAACCCGCCTTGGCGCGTGGCGAATTGCATTGCGTGGGCGCAACTACCTTAGATGAATACCGCAAATATGTTGAAAAAGATGCCGCGCTGGAGCGGCGTTTCCAAAAAGTCCTGGTCGATGAACCTTCGGTGGAAGACACTATCGCCATCTTGCGAGGTTTGAAAGAAAAATACGAAGTTCATCACGGCGTGGAAATCACCGACCCTGCCATTGTCGCTGCCGCCACCTTGTCTTATCGATACATCGCCGACCGCCAATTGCCAGACAAAGCCATTGATTTGATCGACGAAGCTGCCAGCCGCATCCGTATGGAAATCGATTCCAAACCGGAAGTGATGGATAGGCTGCATCGGCGTTTGATCCAGTTAAAAATCGAACAAGTCGCGCTGAAAAAAGAAAAGGACAACGCCTCGAAAAAACGCTTGGAAATTCTCGAAGATGAAATTTCTGATTTGGAAAAAGAATATTCGGATTTGGAAGAAACTTGGAAAGCCGAAAAGGCTTCGTTGCAAGGTTCGGCATCGGTTAAAGAAAAGTTGGAGCAAGCCAAAACTGATTTGGAAGCCGCCCGCCGCGCCAATGATTTGGCGAAACAAGCCGAATTGCAATACGGCATCATTCCAGAATTGGAAAAACAACTGCACCATGCCGTACCGGACGAAGCCCCCAAAATGACTTTGCTCAGAAACAAAGTCACCGATGAGGAAATCGCCGAAGTGGTTTCCAAGTGGACAGGCATTCCCGTCTCAAAAATGCTCGAAGGCGAACGCGACAAATTGCTGCGCATGGAAGAGTTCTTAAGCCAACGTGTCGTCGGCCAACAAGAAGCTTTAAAAGCAGTCAGCAACGCGATACGCCGCTCCCGAGCCGGATTGTCCGACCCGAACCGCCCGAACGGCTCATTCCTGTTCCTCGGCCCTACCGGTGTCGGCAAAACCGAATTATGTAAGGCCTTGGCGGAATTCATGTTCGACACCACCGATGCGATGGTGCGTATTGACATGTCTGAATTCATGGAAAAACATTCTGTGGCACGCTTAATAGGTGCGCCTCCGGGCTATGTCGGTTATGAAGAAGGCGGTTATTTGACCGAACTGGTGCGGCGCAAACCATATTCCGTAATCCTGATGGACGAAATCGAAAAGGCGCATCCCGATGTTTTCAATGTGCTATTGCAAGTCTTGGACGATGGACGCTTGACCGATGGACAAGGCCGCACGGTGGATTTTAGAAACACCGTCATCGTCATGACTTCCAACTTAGGCTCAGACATTATTCAAGAACTGGCGGGCGAAACCTTATATCCCGTAATGAAATCAGCGGTGATGGAAAAAGTCAGCCAATATTTCCGCCCGGAATTCATCAACCGTATTGATGAAGCGGTCGTGTTCCATCCTTTAGGACGCGAACAAATCCGTGCCATCTCCGGCATCCAAATCAATTTCTTGCGCGGACGTCTGCAAGACCGTGATATTGGCTTTGTGATCAGTGATGAAGCTTTGGATTTATTAGGTGAAGCGGGTTTTGATCCGGTTTACGGCGCAAGACCGATGAAACGGGCAATCCAGCAACATTTGGAAAATCCACTGGCACAGGAAATTTTAGCGGGAAATTTTGCGGGAGGGGAGGTGATAAATGTCGGATTAAACGATGAGGGAGATTTAGTTTTTTCCAAAAACCAATAAGGTCAAAAGGGCGGCAAACCAAATTATTTGTTAGCTTTGTCAGAGTATGGCTGAATCCATCCGTAAACAACTCCAGCCGATCCGATTAAGTATCAAGTTTTGGGCTATACAAGGTTACCAGGCATCTGCCTTGCCGTTTGCTGGAATACATGGCTTTATCCGCATTGTTTAATAACACTTCAATGGTGTCGCCATGTTCTGGGTAACTGGCGATACCGATACTGGCGCTAAGTTTGATATGTTTGGCTTTATGACGGATTTTTGTGCAATTGAATTCGTCAATAATCCGCTGGGAAACCTTGGCCGCTTCCTTTTGGTCACAATCGGTTAAAAAAACTACAAATTCGTCACCGCCATAGCGGGCGGGAATATCACCGTCCCTAAGCACCGAGACCAGGCATTGGGCAATATTGATCAATAAGATATTGCCCGCTTCATGACCATAGTCGTCATTAGTCTGTTTTAAATTGTCGGCATCTATCATCAGTACCGATACTTTCCAATTGTGGCGTCTGGCTTGGTTGAGCAATTTTTTGGAAACGGAATTGAACGTCCGATAGTTAAATAATTTGGTCAACTCGTCTATTTCAGATTCGGATTTAAGGATGTTAAAACCACTTTGAATATCAGAAGTCAGCATTGTTGAAATATAGCCAACCAGCAACATCGGAAAAAACAGCATCAACACATCGCTGCTGCCAGTCATGGAAAATAAAACATCAATATTATGATGGTAAAAATTGTTTTCTAAATACACAAAAATAGAAAAAATCAAGCCCACTTGTAATAAGGTGATTAATTTACCTAAAGTGATCGCACTCGCAAGCACAGGCAATAAGTAAAGGTTGAACAATGGGCTTTGCAGTTTTCCTGTGTACCATATCACCCAACTGATAAAAATAATCATCACCCAACTTTGGAAAGCAATTTTCCATTGTTTCGCTTCTTTAAAAAAATCCCAATATTGAAACGCCGCGACACCTAATGCATAAATGCACGACGCCAGTACAACTAAATTTTTTTCGGCATTTTCAATTTTTCCGACCACTAGATAAAATAATATCAAAACTAATAAAAGCCATTCGATTTCACCCAAAGTCCGTCTAAAACTATTTATGATTAATGGTTCATTGTTTAGTTTGTAATAATTGTTTTTTTTCATTTCGATACCAGTCGCCAAAATGATGAGCTTTTTTTCAGTATAGCCGTTTTATTTCATTATCGGAACTGCCCAGCCCTTTGAAAATCAGTAAAAATTGGATAAATGATGGTGGTTTGTGTCAGATATTCATCAGATTAGAGCTTATAAAAAAATTTACGGCACTTTTACTCACTTAAATCCTTTAATGGTAGGCAATGATAATTCTGCTCTGCAGAAAATGTTTACCGTCTCTTACAGATAAGCTTAGCTTTGTCTAGAAATTCCCAAATGACGTTATCCGCTCCTTTGCCAATGAAAACTGGATACCTTTTTAGATGAATAACTTTTTTGGTTAGCAAAATGCTCCAGCTACGTCGTCGTACCGGCATGGAGTGTCGAAACGATGGTTTTGAAACTGGCTGGAGCAGTTTGATAATCATGAAAGTCATTGATTAATTAGATATTATCCGTATTGCAAAATTTTACGTTTAAAATTGGGATGGGGGCAAACAATGCACAGAAAACCACTGTTCCTAATGACCACCTCACATGTTATTTTTAAGAATTGTCGATGTAATCCCGCCAACATCATTAAGCTTTACTACAATTCCACAAAGATTCTTAGGCCAAATACGTTATGCTTACGGTAACAATTATCATGGGTTACAGCCTTTTCGGACTCAAGCAAGGTAACCAACCAATTTCTACGGCAGTGATTGCCAATTAAAAAACCTTTCAACGGAGTCAATAAGTGAATTTAATTAACTGGACTATCCAGCAATCTGCCCAAACCTATGCCATAGACTCATGGGGCGACAGTTATTTTTCGATTAACGATAACGGGCATATTTGTGTAAAACCCAGTGCCGATAAAGCCATCAGCTTGGATTTGTACGAAATTGCCCAATCGTTAAACGACACACAATTGTCCATGCCCGTGCTGGTGCGCTTCACTGATATTTTGAAAGACCGCGTCACCCGTTTGGACAATGCCTTCAAAAATGCCTGTGCCAAATTGGCGTACACAGGTAAGTACACACCCGTTTATCCAATTAAAGTCAACCAACAACGGCAAGTCGTCGAAGGGATTTTGGCAGCGGACAATATTGGTTTGGAAGCGGGCAGCAAACCGGAATTATTGGCGATTATGGCTTTGTCACATGAAGGTGTGGTGGTTTGCAACGGCTATAAAGACCGCGCTTACATCCGTCTTGCATTGATCGGCCTGAAAATGGGGTTGAACCTGCATCTGGTCATCGAAAAACCGCTGGAACTGGAATTGATTATCGAAGAAGCGGCAAAACTGGATGTGCAGCCCGTGTTAGGCGTGCGGGTGCGCCTGTCCAGCATCAGCGCGGGCAAATGGCAAAACAGTGGCGGTGAAAAATCCAAATTTGGCCTTCATGCTTACGAAGTGTTGCAACTGATTGACCGTTTAAAACAAGCCAGCATGCTTGATTGCCTTAAATTGATGCACTTTCACATGGGTTCGCAAATCGCCAATATCCACGACATTAAAATCGCCCTGAAAGAAGCCGGGCAATTTTATGTCGAATTGCGCCGACTCGGCGCGGCAATCAAAATCGTCGATGCGGGCGGTGGTTTGGGTGTGGATTATGACGGCAGCCGCTCACGCCGCGAATCGTCGATCAATTACAGCCTAGACGAATACGCCCACAACATCGTCCGTAGCTTCGCCGACATCTGCGCCGAAAAGCAAGTGCCGCAACCGGACATCATCACCGAATCCGGTCGTGCCCTGACCGCCCACCACGCCGTACTCATAACGAATGTCACCGATATTGAATCGGTCTACAGCAATGACAAAGCCGAGCTGGACGTTACGAACAACCGCAATCTAGTTGAAGCCTACCACGATGCCTATTTCCAATTGTCCGAAGCCCGTGCCAAATTCGCCCGCGACAAACTCAGCATCAATGGCCTAGCAGAGGCAGAAAACGGGTATGCGATTTTCTGCCAACAATTGCAAAATTCACTCAATCCGAACAACCAAAACGAAGCCGAGATTTTGCAGGAACTGAGCGAAAAGCTCGCCGACAAAATTTTCTGTAATTTTTCCTTGTTCCAATCCCTGCCGGACATCTGGGGCATAGACCAAATATTCCCCATCATGCCCATCCACCGACTGGACGAACAACCCACCCGCCGTGCCGTTATCCAAGATTTAACCTGCGATTCGGACGGACGTATCGACCAATACATTGACGGGCAAAACCTAGAAAAAACCCTGCCCGTGCATAACATCGACAGTGAAGAACCGTATCTGATTGGTTTTTTCATGGTCGGTGCCTACCAAGAAATCTTAGGCGATATGCACAACCTATTTGGCGATACCCATTCCATCAACATCAAACTCGACGACAACGGCTACCATTTTTACGACCTGCAAGAAGGTGAAGACGTATCGGAATTGCTGGATTATGTCCATATCAGCAGCGAAGAACTCAAAGCCGCGTTTAGGGAAAAATTGGCGAACAGTGATTTGAGTGATGGGCAACGTCAGGAATATGAGCAGGAATTGGTGGCGGGGTTGAATGCTTATACTTATTTGGAGAAGTAGTGTGAAGATTACGCTGGTTACCAAGCTCCAGCTTGGTAACCTAAGCCTCAGAAGCTCTAGCTTCGAGTGTAATAACTGAACAGATTAGGAGTCCGCAATGGCACATTTAATCAAAATCGGCAATTCCCAAGGCATCAGAATCCCACAAACATTGATCCAACAAGCGCATTTGGAAAACCAAGAATTGACCCTGCAAGTCGTGGAAAATGGTTTATTAATCACACCGATAAAAAATGCCAGAGCAGGTTGGGAAGAGCAGTTCACAAAACTTAGCATTTTAGAAATTGGTCAAGATTGCCAACCCGACCATTCCGCCGAACTCTCCACAGGAGAAGAGTGGGAATGGTGATTAAGCGGTTTGATATTTTTCTGATCCAGCTTGACCCGACCATCGGCAGTGAAATTAAGAAAACCAGACCTTGCGTGATTGTTTCACCTGATGAAATGAATGGCCTAAAAACTGTTTTAATAGCCCCCATGACCACCAAAGGTTTTGCAGCACCTTCGCGGGTGGAACTCCAGTTCCAAGATAAAACCGGGCTTATTTTGCTGGATCAACTCAGGTCGGTGGATAAATCGCGGCTGATTAGAAAATTAGGGACAGTTGACGATAAAACACAGCGATTGATTTCTGCAACTTTGGTTAGTATATTTGAGTTGTAAAATTTTGTATCCTGCTATCAGGGAATATGTGATAGTTTTGTTTGATGTTTGAATTTACATTAATTCCTAGAAGCCCTAGCTTCTAGCTTCAAGAGTTTTGGAAGCTAAAGCTTTCAAAATCGTATTCCCAAGCTGGAGTTCGTGAACGAGCCAAGCTCAGCTTTTTAAGCTAATTTGTCACTTTTCGTAAGGAGAATAATGCTATGTCGAATTGCCCTTCATGAAATGCTGAAGTCAATGCAGGGAACCGCTGGTGCGGAATCTGCCATGTAAATGTTGTAAACCAGCAAATCGGTCGCTTGGGTTCACCTAGCAGCAGGCTTGGAGCATTTTTTCTCGATATGCTAGCAACGTTATTCATTTCCTTTTTAGTCTTTTTTGTCTTACACGTCCTTTATATATATGAAGATCCATCGTTCATACAATCCTTTATTGGTCTTCCGTTGGCTTTTGTTTCCATTTTCTTGTATATCAATTGGGTAATTATGCTTTTCGCACAAGGCACAACCCCAGGTAAGATATTCCTAGGCATGAGGGTGATAAAAGAAGACGGTAGCAATGCCGGGATTTTAACGATGCTCATTCGCGAGTTAATCGGTAAGTGGATAATATCGGGGCTTATTTTATCGTTGGGTTTTCTATGGATTCTGTTTGACCGAGACAGTCAAGGTTGGCACGACAAGTTAATGAGAACCTATGTAGTTGAAGATAAAAATATGCAAGAATTGTTTATCACATCTCAAATGCTTCATATTGGGAAGAAAATAGGGAAACATTTTTCTAGCCCCACCGATTTTCGTACTGAAAGAACACTAACAGGATTATTTGTCGGTGTTTGTTTAGCTCGGCTTACATTGGGGTTTTTCCAATTTACTTCGGTCGTAGACGTGGATTCGAACGAATCCACGTCGTGGTACGAACCATCCTGGCTGGCATTCCTTATTTTAAGTTCCACCATCTGGTTAGCATTTCGACCAATTCCCGGATCATTGGCCATGCGTCAGCTTCTCGGACTGAATTTGATTGTCTTCATTATTTTTTCATCTTTCATGCTGCTTGGTCTGTTTTTCATTCACGAGGGGAGTTTTTATTCCTATTATGTTATGTTGCTTTTAGTCATTTTACTCACTGCTTTTGTATCAGGTGTATTTTATTGGTTCATAGGTAAGGCTAGTAAAGCTCTGTACATTTTGTGAAGTATACCTAAGCGAGGCAGGGTTTTGTAACCCTATCCATAAATTTTAATATGTTGATAATTGCTTGAACTATTATGCTATTTTTTACCATCGCATTCTTTTGGAGCAACCATGTCTCAATTAGTCCTAGAAAGTGAAAACGAACACAATTTAAAGCTGATTCAAGAATTGGCTGAAAAATTAAATATCCATTGTCGGTTCATTGTACAAAAGGTAAAAACCGATTCTACAAAACAAGATGAGATCAATAATGCCATCCAACTTGTCAAAACGTTTAGCCAAGAACAAACATCTTTTGGTGATGCGTTAGCTTGGCAAATAAATGAACGTCAAGAACGTCCGTTGGACTGAGAAAAATGATTTTGTTAGATAGCAATATTTTGATTTACTCCTGCCAAGCCAATTATATCTATTTGAAACCCTTGGTAATTGATACCCAAAATTGTGTCTCGTCAATTTCTAAACTGGAAGTATTAGGATTCCCGCGTTTACTGGAAACAGAAAAGCAGTATTTTGAAAATGTTTTTAAAATCCTAAGCATCCTGCCAATCAATGAAGTGGTGATTGATAAGGCCATTGAATTGCGCCAACAACTTAAAATGAAATCTAATGACAGCATCATTGCCGCCACTGCGTTATTACATGACATGGTGGTTTATACCCGCAATGTAGAAGATTTTAAAAATATCGCTGGATTGCAAGTTATTAATCCAGTCGATTAATTCAGATATTCTTGCCGCGTTTAGCCAGTCCAGCCAGACTAAAGCATCGTTCGACCAAAATCTTGTGAACCCCATGTAACAGCAATCGCCCCATGAAACTTAAGCCAAAATCATTCCCGAAAATCCACAGACCTACATCGTATACCACCATCGTCAATCGGGATGGTCGGTTGGAATTTGATGGGATGGGTAGATGGCATTCGTATTTGTTTGAATCTTATCGTTTGATGCTGACCTTCTTGGTCAGGTTTTGGGGTATTGGTTTCCTTCGGTTAAGTGTTGATTAATATGCTGTTCGCACTTTTGTATCTGGCGGGTGGGGATTGTCTTACGGGGGCATAGCCAGGATCATTTTCGGATGCGTTCTTTTTTAGCGTCCAAACGCTAGCTTTCAAGGGAGAAGTTGGCTAACAGTGATTTGAGCGATGGGCAACGCCAAGAATATGAACAAGAATTAGTAGCGGGGTTGAATGCTTATACTTATTTGGAGAAATAAAGACATGATTAAAGACGCACTACTTGGTTTTAAAAACGGGATTGCATAGAAGAAAACTCGTAATTTTTGCTTAAACAATGATCTAGCCATTTTTGCAAAAAGTAATTCAGCCGCCATTTGTAATTCATGATGTCGCGGGTGTTGCGAGGATCGGGGAAAACTCGCGCCACTTGTATCCTGGCGTGGTCGCTTAACACTTCGGCTAGCCGCGCATCCAGATAAATGCGGATAATCACTGCCGGGGCCATCAATTCGTTGGCGTTGTTATTGAAACAGTGGCTAAGTTCAACGGTTTTGGTGTAGGGGGTTTCTTCTATCACTGCCAAATACAGTGTGGTTTGTGCAGCCGCCAAACCTATCGCACCGTCTTTAATGTCCGACAGATCAGGAATTAGGCGCAGCAATTTCTGGAAGTTGGATTCGCAAATTTGTTCAAGGCAAAACGAAGTGTTGATTGGGGTTAGCAGGCTCATGGCGGCTTAATCTTCGCGGTAACAAGCATAGGCACTGGCGGTTTCCCACAGCGTCACTTGCGCGACAGTAAAACCAGCTTGTTTGAGGTATTGATAGAGCATTTTGCTTAACACTTCGGCGGTGGGGTGTTCGTCTAAGGCTAAAAATCGTTCGTTTTGGGCGGTCAACATCGGGATGATGGGGTCGTCTTTATGCAGCAAAAAATTATGATCTAAATTTTCGTCGATGTATTTTTCGACACACTCACGGATGTCAGAAAAATCACACACCATGCCTAGTCCGTTAAGCTGCTCTTGCTGGATGGAAATCGACGCTTTGACACTATGGCCGTGCAAATGGCGGCATTTTCCGGCATGGTTCATTAACCGATGCCCGTAGCAAAAATAAACTTCTTTGGTGATGGTGTACATGGCGGGTTACAAATCGGCGCGAGATTTAAAAGCGTGGCAGTTTACTATAAATTGTTGGCGATGCACCGATGAATTGGTTTTTATAGGCTAAGCGTTCGGTTTTTCTTAATGGGCAGTTTGTTGAACCAACTAAGAATTTGAATTTATGTTTAGAATAAATCACCAATTTTCTATAGAATCGCGGTTTATCTTCAATTCGTTATAGCGCAACTTCATGGATTTAAAATTTCTCGATTTCGAACAACCTATCGCTGAATTGGAAGCGAAAATCACCGAACTCCGCAATGTCGAGTTTGATAACAACATCAATATTTCCGATGCCATCAAGCAATTGGAAGAACGAAGCCGCTCGTTGACCGAAACCATTTTTTCCGAACTGTCCGATTGGCAAATATCCCAACTCTCCCGACACCCAGGCCGCCCGTACACGCTGGATTATATCGGGCTGATAATGACCGATTTCCACGAATTGCACGGTGACCGCGCTTATGCCGATGATCCGGCGATAGTCTGTGGTTTGGCGCGACTTGATGACCAGCCGATAGCCATCATCGGTCACCAAAAAGGCCGTGACACCAAAGAAAAAATCTACCGCAATTTTGGTATGCCACGCCCTGAAGGTTACCGCAAAGCCTTGCGCATCATGAAAATGGCCGAACGCTTCCAATTGCCGATTATCTGCCTGATCGATACCCCAGGCGCCTACCCCGGCATAGGCGCGGAAGAGCGCGGGCAAAGTGAAGCGATTGCCAGAAACTTGTTCGAAATGGCCAAACTAAAAACCCCGGTGATTTGCACGGTAATAGGGGAGGGCGGTTCCGGCGGCGCGTTGGCGATTGGAGTCGGTGACCGTTTGATTATGCTGGAATACAGCACTTATTCGGTGATTTCGCCGGAAGGTTGCGCGTCGATCTTATGGAAAAGCGCCGAAAAATCGCAATTGGCGGCAGAAGCGATGGGCATCACCTCTGACCGTATTCGTGAACAAGGCTTTTTGGATGAGGTGGTGCGTGAACCTTTAGGCGGTAGTCATCGGGATTTTGTCACTACCGCAAAGAATTTAAAGGAAATCTTGTTGCGCCATTTGGCGGAATTGAAAACCCAATCTATTGATGATTTGCTGGCTAGCCGTTATCAACGGATTATGAATTTTGGGGTGTTTACGGAGTAGTTCTGGATTCAAAGTTTAGATAGCTAGAATTCTTTTTCCTATGTCATTCGAATTCACTTGTTCATCTTGCGGGGAAGTTCATCGTGGTATGCCAGCTTTTGGTAACAGTGCTCCCTTAAGTTACTTTGTCATTCCTCAAGAAGAACGTAATTCACGTTGTAAACTCACGGAAAATGATTGTGTTATTGATGGTGACTCATATTTCATCCAAGGTTGCATAGAAATACCAGTACATGGGGAGACCGAACCATTTTCATGGGGTGTTTGGGTTTCTCTTAGTAAGACAAGTTACCAGGAATGGCTTAAATCTTTCCCTTTAGATAAGCGTTCACATATCGGACCATTCTTTGGTTGGCTAGATGCTTGGCTTAAGCCTTACCCAGATACTATGGATCTAAAAACGCGAGTACATCTTCGTGATGGAGGTATTAGGCCGTTCATTGAACTTGAGCCAACAGATCATCCACTTGCAGTTGAGCAACGTGAAGGTATTTCGATTCAGCGAGTTACAGAGCTTTATATAAAAATGGTTCATCAAGATTAATTGTCAGTTTCAACTTAATTCCAATTAATTTTCGATGAAAATCTTAATCTTTGAATACATCTCCGGCGGTGGTTTTAACCAACAAGCACTGCCGGAGTCTTTAGCCAAGGAAGGCTGTTTGATGTTGCAAGCGTTGTTGGATAATTTCGCCCAACTGCCGGATATTGAGCTTACCGTCATGCTTGATAGCCGCTTGCTAGACCAGCTCAATACCTCAACGGTAAGACAACTCATCCTCGTCAATCCCGATACCAACGTTGAGGCCGAATTTGCCCATCACATCGCCAACGTTGATGCCGTCTGGCCTATCGCACCTGAGTTTGACAGTATTTTGGAAAAACTCTGTTTGGCTGTACATGCCCAGGATAAGCTTTTATTGACGTCACCTGCTTGTGGCGTTGAAGTAACTGGCGACAAATACTTATGCTATCAACGCTTGATCCAGCATCAAATCCCCACTGTACCCACGCAACTGGCCAACCAAGCCCAATATTCCGAAGGGGAATGGATAATTAAGCCCAGGGATGGGGCAGGGTGCGGCGATAGTTTTATCCTGACGGCCTGTGAAGCGTTGGCGACTACAGATTTTCGCTCCCCTCAGTCCATAATCCAACCGCATTTGCTCGGCGACAAAACCAGCTTGTCGTGTTTGTTCAAAAATGGAAAAAGCTGGATACTGTCGGTGAATCAGCAAGGCTTTGAAATTGTTGATAGGCAATACCAACTGAAAGAAATTGTCGTCAATAGCCTGCCACTTTCTGAAAAATATCAAATACTCGCCGAAAAAATAGCCCAGGTATTCCCTGAATTATGGGGCTATGCGGGCATTGACCTGATCGAAACCCCAGAAGAAATACGGGTGTTGGAAATTAACCCGCGACTGACCACATCGTTCGCCGCGATACTCGCCGCGCGGGGTTTAAACATTGCCCAACTGATTCTGCAATTGCTGCAGGGAAATCCCGTCATTAATCCAAGCGTTGACCAAGCCATCACGCTAAACCTTCATTGATATGCAAGCAACACTTTACTTAGGTTGGGACATCGGCGGGGCGCATTTGAAAGCCGCCGCCATCAACCCCAACGGTGAAATCATCGGCATTTACCAGCAAGCTTGTCCTTTATGGAAGGGCTTAACGACTTTGCACTCGGCGGTTGCTGCAATCCTGCAAAGCTTGCCTAAGGCCGATTACCGCCACGCCATCACGATGACGGGTGAACTGGTGGATTTGTTTGCCGGCAGGGATGACGGTGTCCGGCAAATTATTGCTACGATGGGCGAATTATTAGCGGATACCGAATTGCTGGTTTTTGCAGGGCAGCATGGCTTATTGCCACGCCATAAGATAACTGCTGCCCATTTTCAGGACATTGCCTCCACAAATTGGCTGGCAAGTGCCGAATTCGCGGCGCAAAAAGTTGAAGAAGGCCTATTTATCGACATCGGCAGCACCACCTCCGATATTTTGGTGCTGAATAATGGTCAAGTTAAAACACAAGCCTATACCGATTATCAACGGTTGATCAGTAAAGAATTGGTATACACCGGAATAGTCAGGACTGCCGTGATGGCGCTAGCCCAAACTGCATGGGATGAAGGCCAAGAAATCGGGGTGATGGCGGAATATTTTGCGACCATGGCCGATGTTTATCGGGTGACGGGTGAATTGGATGAGGCTCATGACCAAACCGACACCGCCGACGGGTCCGAAAAAACACTTGACGCCAGTGCCAGACGCTTGGCGCGGATGATAGGCTGTGATTTTTATCCCCAGGAATTGCCACGCTGGCAAGCTTTTGCGGAAAACTTAAAAAGCCAGCAAGTCCAAAAAATCCGATTAGCCTGTGAATATTTAGAGTGGCATCAAGGCCTACCGACAAACCGCCCGATTATTGGAGCGGGAGTAGGGCGGTTTCTTGCCAAACAACTCGCACAAGAAAAATCAAGGCGTTATATTGACTTTTCACAGCTGTGCCGAAATTCGGCAACAACCTTGCTAAACGCCGCCGATTGTGCGCCTGCTGTGGCGGTGGGACATTTGAACCTTGTTTTTAAACTGGAAAAATAAGTCGTGGAAATTCTGGAAGAATTGCTGTGGCTATGTTAAGCGATAAATGTACCAGTTATTTGGGCGACGCAAGTGTTCGAATCCATTGCAAAAAAAGGCGTAAACTCAAGGCTGGAATTCACCAATGCCGCGATGGTAGAGAGCTCAGAATGTGTGTTGCTAAACAAAGGCTCAAATGTTTTGGATACGTTCGAAGTTTTGGTGAATGTTATAATCGGTATGTAAGGACATCAACGGAAAATGTTTTCCTGATTATGGGTCTTGCATTGGTAATTTGTGTTTTTTGCACTTGAATTTCCATTATTTTTGAAGTGATACGAAACATCACTAAGCAGTTGACCTAAAAAACAAAAAGGTGAATGGTTTTATGGCGCAATTAACGGTTGACCCGACAACTTGGCTGGCTGATCATGGTGACTCGCTGTATCGTTATGCGATGCTGCGGGTACGGTCAGAGCCGCTGGCGGAAGATATGGTGCAGGAAACCCTGTTGGCGGCTTGGCAGTCCTTTGCCCAGTTTAGCGGACAATCATCGGTCAAAACTTGGTTGATCGGCATTATGAAACATAAGATCATTGACCATTTCCGTAAACACAGCCACGAAACCGAATCGCTGGATGATTTTGATGACACAGATGAGTTACTGGCACATTCTTTTGATGCCGACGGTCATTGGAAAATTAACCTGATTAACTGGGGAACGCCGGACAAGTCGGTGAGTGATGAACAATTCTGGCAAGTGTTTCACCGTTGTTTGGCACGTCTGCCGCAAAACATGGCGGATTTGTTCATTTTGCGGACTGTGGACGGCTTGTCTAGCGAAGAATGTTGTAAGGTTTTGGCGATAGAAACGACCAATCAACTCTGCGTGGCGTTATCACGCACCCGCTTGAAGCTCAGGCAATGCCTGGAAATCCAATGGTTTGATCAGGGATAAGAATATGCCGACTTGTAAAAAAATGACAGATTTGCTTTCGGATAGCCTCGAAATGAAATTGCCGTGGCCTAAGATTTTGGCGATGAAGTTGCACTTGATGGTCTGCAAAACTTGCCGCCGTTACCGCCAGCATTTGATGTTCATGCAAAAAATGCTGGATGGGCGGGTCAAGGCAATTTTATTGCCGGAAGCGGCGAGATTGCGGATTAAGGAAAAGCTAAAAGGGGAAACGAAGGAATGATTTTGAGTTTTTTGCTGATTGCCATGCGGCGGCATCATGGTTTAAAAAATTTGCGGTTAATCCAGTAATCAAAGCTTACCCAACCCGCACCGCTAAAAAACAAAGAAGCCAACATCAATAAATACAACAGTGGCAATTTGAAATTGCCAAAACCCTTATCCGTGATCGCATAACCTTGCCACAATTCCCCTAAAGTGTGCCACTCAGCAGGCCAATGCACGGCGGCGATGGCGACTATGGTCAAAATCATCAAGGCGAAACTAAAAAAACGTGTGCCTAATCCCAAAATCAACGCGATTGGGCCAATCAACTCGAGTCCCATTGACAAATTCCAACTGAATTCAGCGGGGAACAAATTAAACGGAAAGGGAAAGGACAAATCACCGAACCAATTATCTCCCATGAGTTTTTCCAAGCCGGCTTCGGCAAATTCGTAAGCCAAAATCAAGCGTAAAAAAATGGGGGCATAACCGGAAGTATTGCTTTCAAACCATTGGTTAGTTTTAGTTAGCACATCTTTGGTTTGTGTAGCCAGACACTGGCAGTAAGTTGGTTCATTTAAGGCCATGATAATATTCAATTTCGACAAATTTATAAAAATCCCCCGTAATCCAATTTTACGGGGGCATTGTTTTACAAAGACTTATTTCTTATCGCCACCGCAACTGCCTTCCTTCATTTTGTCTTCTCCCATTTTGCCTGCACCACATTTGCCTTCAGCGGCTTTCTCGGTACTTTCCGCTGCTTTTTTGGCTTTTTCTGCGCCACATTTGCCTTCGCCGCATTTACCTTCTTTGGCTTTTTCAGTCCCTGCTTGATCCGCTTCGGCAAGTACCGTGGTATGGGAGATTTCTTTCATTCCAAAAGGGTTGTTGTCGGCAAAAGCGATTGGAGATGCGGTTAATGCCGTTGCAATGATGCCGCCGAAAGTCAAAGTCAAAGTTTTTTTGTTCATGGTCAATTCTCATAAAGTTAAGTTAAAGGTTGGTCAGGAAGAACTTATTGCAATCTACAATCGCTTTCCTGACTTATCAGTCGAACCAAATCTAAAAACCTTACAATAAATTTTAAAATTTGTTTAAACCTGATGTGGGGGTTGCTTGCCAGGCTTTATTCAACCCAAAACCCACCACTTTGGTGTTGCCACATTGCGTAGTATTTACCTTGTTTATCCAGCAACTCCTGATGTGTGCCCTGCTCAATAATGCGGCCAAGTTCCAACACGATTATCCTATCCATGCGGAGAATCGTCGATAAGCGATGGGCGATGACTATGGCGGTTTTATCAGCTATCAGCTCGAAAATGGCGGTCTGAATTTGTTGTTCGGTGAGCGAATCCAACGCACTCGTGGCTTCATCCAGCACGACTATCGGTGCGTTTTCTAAAAAGGCACGGGCGATGGCGATGCGCTGCCTTTCGCCTCCCGATAATTTGACCCCACGCTCCCCAACCAGCGTCGCAAAGCCATCCGGCAGTTTTTCGATAAAATCCAGGCTTCGGGATTTTTGGGCAACATCCAATAGACTTGAGTCAGGAATGTCCGCACCGAGCGTGATATTGTCGCGTATTGAGCGGTGGAACAACTCAGGTTGTTGGGGGACCATCGAAATTTGTTGGCGTAACGCGCTTAAGGTAAAGTCCTGGGCATCTTGGCCATCAAATGAAATCGTACCGGATTTTGGTTCAAGAAAACGGAACAGCAATTTTGTCAATGATGATTTGCCTGAACCGGATTGCCCGACTAATGCCACTTTTTCACCGGCTTTGATATGTAGGGAAAAGTCGGTGAATAATGGGGAATGCGGGTTATAACTAAAATTTATGTGATTAAAACTGATGTCGCCCCGTGTAATGCTCAACGGGCGGGCATCAGGCGGATCGGTTTCCAAGTCAGTCTGCCGGAAAACCTCGGTCATCTCCCGTGCATCAGCCAAGGCAGTGAAAAAATTGCGGAAATTGCGACCAAACTCCCACAGGCGTTGGATTAGCATAATCATAATGGATTGGAACAACACAAATTGCCCAACCTCAAAATTGCCCACCTGCCATTTTTCTATCATCAAATAAACCAGCCAAAGTTCAATGCCAAAAGTCATCAGACCTTGTATCGCAAAGGAAACAAACAACAAAGCCCAGGCGATTTTTTTCTTGCGGTACACCAAATCCGAGGCGTGGTTGATACGTTGTTGCTCGCGGTTTTCCAAGGCGAAGCTTTTGACGATAAAAATATTGCTGATGGCATCCGAATACAAGCCGCCGACTTTTGAATCTGATTCCGCGACGGCTTCATCAAAACGCAATTTCCAAATCGAAAAACCGATATTCCAGCCGACAAACAACACTACCCAAACTAAAAAATAATAGGCAAATTCAGGTTGTTGCTGGTAAAAAATTACGAATGAAATGCTGACTGCCAGACAATTCATAAAAAATTGGAACAAAAACCAATCCATGATAATTTCGAACGAACGCGAAAAACGGTTGGCTTGTTTGATCAGGCTACCGGAAAATTGGTTTTCGAAAAAACCATATTTTTGTTTTTTGAGTACATCAAAACAGCGTTTTTCGAGCAGATTAACACCGCCTCCATCCAACGGAATGATGGCGATTTCTAGAAAACGCCAAGACAACCAGATACCGGCATACAGCATAGCAATGGTTTTCAGGTTCTCCAGCAATAGTTCCAGTGTGGCTTCCGAATAAGGCGTGGCGAGGCCGTTGGCGATATTTTTGTAGTAGACAGGCGTGGTTAAATCCAGCAGGACTTCAATAGTCAAGGCGATTATGGCCAGCAAAAAATAGCCTTTTTTCTGCCAAATAACTCGGCTGTATTCTTTAAAAATAATGTCCATATTGTTGTTATGGTGGTGGCAGTATGTGCATAAGGGTTTATGGTTGTTAAGGGGGATTGGGATAAGTCCATCAATAACAGGGTGTTTTATTGTAAAAAAAAGACAAATATGCGCTTTGTCTCTATAATTGCCACACCATAATGATGGTATTGGGTTAAGCAATGATGTTGTGCGAATTGGAAATCTGTCCAAAGAATTGTTGTTAGTGTTCTTTGTGACGGGTATCAACTAGCGTCCAACAGGGTAATTTCTACGAAAGAGTGAGGATAGTATGGATCAAATGAGCGAAGAAGAGCGAAAACGTATACTTGAAAGTTCGCCTGTTGGCACTTTTGCCTTAATGTCAGCGGTAGTCGGGGGTATGGTTGTCGCTTGGCTGTTTCTGTATTACGGCGTATTTTTGCCACGGGGCTAGGATTTAATTATGCAAACAGAACCATCAAAAGCCATAAACCTGCTACGCGGTTTGTGCGCCCAGTTTAACGCAATCCACATCGACAATCTGGAAAAAAGATGGATAACCATTTCCTTGCTGGCAGTCGGCCTGTTGGTCGGCATCATTACCATGGATGCATTCTTTCATGGTGTCAATCCGCCCAGCAAGGTCGAAACCATTGATTCCGCCAGCCTGCATCTCAGTAAGGAATTTGCCGAAAATAACTTGGGCGTACAAGTGGACGATAAAGGCGCGATTGTTATCCGTATGGTTGCCGGGCGTTATTCATTTTTCCCTAAGCATATCATCGTACCTGCCGAAACCCCGCTGACCTTCCGTTGGGTCAGTATGGACGTTTTGCATGGCGTCCATATCCCGATGACCAATATGAGCACGATGATCGTGCCGGGCTATGTCGCGGAAATCACCACCAGCTTCCCAAAACCTGGCGAGTATCCTTTGTTGTGCAATGAATATTGCGGCTTAGGCCATAACCACATGTGGAGCAATATATCCGTCATTGCCAAAGAAGACTGGCAAGCTCTAGTAAAACCGCAAGCTGAAGGAGAGCAAAAATGAATGATGCTGTGACAAGAAAAATCGCGTTAAGCCATTTATGGGTGGCGTTTGCCGCTTTTATAGTGGCGTGTTTCATGGGCGAATATCAGGTGTTGGAGCGTAGCGGCTTTTTCCCCGTGTTAGATTCCGCCCCTGTTTACTTCGCCTCGGTCAGTACCCACGGTGTCCTCATGGGCTTTGTGTTGACGACTTTTTTTATCATGGGCTTTGGTTATGCCATTGCCGCAACGAGCCTGAAACAGCCAGTTTGGAATCAACCGTTGGCTTGGGGTGGGTTTTGGTTGGCCTTGATCGGTGTCGTTCTCGCCGCCATTCCTTTACTGACGGGTAAAGCCTCAGTGCTATACACGTTTTATCCACCTATCGTCGCCCATGCCGCGTTTTACATAGGCGCCACTTTGCTGGTGGTGGGTTCGTGGGCTTGGTGCGTCATCATGTTAGTGATGTTTAGCCAATGGAAAAAAGCCAACCCGGGTGTGCCAGTGCCATTAGCGATGTTCGCCACCACTGCCAATGCCATGTTGTGGTTATGGACTAGCGCCGGTGTGGCCGTGGAAGTCCTGTGCCAGTTAATCCCCTTGTCTTTAGGTTGGATAGATACCATTGATCCAGGTCTCGCCCGGACCTTGTTTGCATGGACTTTGCATCCCATTGTTTATTTCTGGTTAATCCCCGCCTATATTGCTTTTTATGTGTTTGTACCCAAACAAGCAGGCGGCTATTTGTTCAGCGATGAAATGGCGCGGATTGCATTTATCGTCCTTGCCGTGTTTGCTTTACCCATTGGCTTCCACCATTTGTACATGGATCCTGAACAAGAAAAAGGTTGGAAATTACTGCATGGTATTGGTACGTTCGTGGTGGCCTTACCGACTTTGGTCACGGGTTTTACTGTGATTGCCTCACTGGAAATCGCCGGACGTTTGCGCGGCGGTAAAGGCTTGTTCGGTTGGATAATGACACTGCCTTGGACGAACACGATGGTGTTGTCGGTTATTTTGTCATTATTGATGCTAATTTTTGGCGGCTTCGGCGGTATCGTCAATGCCAGTTACGCCATGAACGCAATGATCCACAACACCGCTTGGGTCCCTGGTCATTTCCATCTGATTTTTGGTGGCACAACCGTGATCATGTATTTTGCTATCGCCTATTACCTGTGGCCAATGTTGACCGGAAAAGCTTTATTTTCCAATAATATGGCGTTGACACAGCTATGGACTTGGTTCATGGGTATGGTGATTTTGACTACACCTTGGCATATTCTGGGCTTATTAGGCCAACCCCGCCGTATATCGACCGTGGTTTACAATAATCTGCTGACCTTGGCGTGGGAACCTTACGAATTGGCGATGATAGTTGGCGGTTTGATTTTGCTGGGTTCATCTGTCTTGTTTTTTTATAACTTGGTCAAAACCCAATTTAGCCCGGTTTCAGAAGCTGTTGTCCAAGAAATTGAATTTGCCGAACCTATTTATCCGGTGACATCACTGCCCGATTACCTGAATGGTTTTAATGTTTGGAATAAAGTGATTGCCGTACTCATGGCGATTAGCTTCGGTTTTCCGATCTTACAATTCTTTTTTATGAAAACCTTTGGTTCAAGCGCGTGGGGATATTGATCATGAAACACTTTTTATTAGCTGTCGCATTACTTGCGCCGCCTGCCGCTTATGCGGAACCGGCCTCCAAGATTGCCTGGACACCTGAAACTTTAAATTTAGTGAAAAAAGGTGACCTTAACAAGGGTAAAGCGCTGGCGGAATCTTGCCAAAGCTGCCATGGGGCAAAAGGTGAGGGTATCGCTGCGGAAATCCGTGATGGTGAAACCATCCCTGCGATTCCGGCTTTGGCAGGTCAAGTCGCCAATTACACCTACAAACAGTTGCGCGATTATTCCAACGATAGCCGAAGCAACAGTTCCATGACAGGGATTGCCAAAGGCCTAAGTGAACAAGATGCTGCTGATTTGGCCGTTTGGTTCAGCTCATTGCCTATGCCGGAACAGAAAACGGCCAGCCAAGATTTTACCAGGGCAGAAAAAATGGTCGGGCAAGGAGATGGCAAACGTATCCTGCCACCGTGTTCGGTTTGCCACGGCAGCCGAGGCCAAGGCGAGAAAATGGATATTCCGGCTCTAGCTGGGCAACATGCCGATTATTTTGCCAGCACCTTACTGGCTTACAAAAGCGGTGAACGCCACAATGATGTCTACAGCCGCATGCGCTTGATTTCACAACAATTAAGTGAAGCGGAAATTAAAGAACTGGCCAGTTTTTATCAACAAATGAAATAAGTGCCGGTCAGGATTTTTTAGTTAAAGTAGTTTTTAATCAAAAAAACAGAAATAAAAACTGTGCGGGGCGGGTTATTCAACCCGCCCCTGACTTTTTGCAGTATGTTGGGCATCTTTGAAAACATTTGGGACGGGGGTGACAAAACCTGTCTCTTGATCACAATTTGCCCACTACCAGAAAAACCAGACCTACCTGCACCAGCAGGCACAAACTGGCGTAAACCAACTGGATTTGTTCGCCAGCACCGACAGCCATCCGGCAGTAAATTTATTAGAAGAATGCCAACCCGATGAGCTTAGCCCACGGCAGGCCCTGGAGTTGCTTTATACCTTGAAGGGGATGGTGTGAGGCTGGGGGTTTGGAGTGAAAAACAAGTTTTTCATTTCAGAAGGTAAATCAGTGGCGTAGCCCGTATAAAGCAATAGCTTAATACGGACTACTTCGCTACCTGCTACTGCAGTGGTAAACCGACGAATCCAAACAACAAACGGATATTTGGAGGAAGCGTTTCAAATAATTTATCTTCAGCCGTGTCCAACATATCTACATATTCTACAAAAGGCGGTGGCTTTATCATGATACATCGCCCTTTGTGGGTTACCTGATAGAAGGCATTTGGTTTATGCGTTTTCCCATTAAGTTTGTAAATTTCAGGTAAAAACAGACCTGTGTATTTGCTTGACCACATCGCTACTGGGGAGGTAAGGACACATTTAGCCGCTTTAAGATTCACATTTCGTTCAAATTTTATTAGAGACGAATTGATGACCATTTTTGCGTGATCGGCAGTTAATACAATAAGTCGTTGATTATTTGGCTTCATATTGATACTAATATTATCAACCAGTATCCTACTCATCCGATGATTTCGAGTACTAATTCCAGTGTCACCAATTGTTCCCTCCCCAAGAAGAGATTCTTCCTCAGGTTGTACTTGGTCACCCTGATTACCATCATCAAATACATTGAAAGCTTTAACAATACTTTGCAGATCAAAATTTACGACTTTGCTTTTTTGGGGCTGTTCGGCAATCAAATGATTCAGATAAATCTCATCGTAATTTTCAAACATTACAAGGCGACCCATTCGTGGTCGCCCGATCACCCTATCAGCATAGATTCGCAACTTAATATTTGAACCGTCAATACGAGTTAGGGAAAGGTTTTTAAATGAAAAAAACTCTTTACATCTTGTACAGCTACCTGACGAATGTGAAAACAGACTAGAGGAAGGACTTTCATGTCTATCATCTGTACAAGCTACTAAGAACAGCAGGCAAAAAGCGCAAGCTGCTCTGTAAATAACTACCAAAAAAATAATTCGAAAGTTTTTAAGGGGTGACGGTAAATTGACAAGTTCCTGCACCAGTTACGCTTCCGCTAGAATCCATTACACCCGCAGAGGCCAAGGCCAAAGTATTTGTTAAAGTTTCCGGAATTTTTGAAACTACCGTAGGAGCTAGATTCAAAACACCTGGTTTAATTACATACCCATATGTAGCGTGACAAGTCGCTTTTGGCACTGTTCTAGTTACACTTAGAGGAATAACATAGGGGCCTTGAACGCCTATTGTTCCACCACCGTTCCCAACAAGCCCAACGACAATCTTAGAAACCGACACTGTATTGTAGCAATCGTCGTTGCTTATTTTCTCGGTTACTTTAAGTGCAGTGCCAACGCGAACAGTCAAGGGGCATTTTAATTCCACTTCCACGGCTTTACTCGAAGCTGAAGCGACGAGACCCAAAATAAATATCATATAAATGAATAGTTTCATTAGAATGTGTCCATAGTAGTTGTATTGTTTTACAAGAGCTTCTTTTATACATTACTGAAGAAAGCGGGTCAAGGTTTAAATTATTAGCGAGGTTAGGCACGAGATATGCCAAACATAAACAAAACGGTAAACCAACGCGTACGCAAATTTTAACTATTGATTATTTATTCTTGAGCAGGCAGGGCTTTTATAACCCCTTTCTCAACATTTTAATAGTGTCGACAACAATATAGGCCTTGTAAACTTTTAAAGGTACTGCAAGCTATATTTGTAATGCTCTTCGAGCGGGAAAGGGAATAATTAGTAAAACAGATTGCAACATAAGGTAAACTGGATTATCCTACTGGGCTTTCTGTAGCTCTACAGAACAGATCAGGAGAGATGGCCGAGCGGTCGAAGGCGCACGCCTGGAAAGTGTGTATACGGCAACGTATCGAGGGTTCGAATCCCTCTTTCTCCGCCAAACAAGCATCCATGCAGATGTAAAGAAGGCCAAAAACCCGCAAGCAGTAAGGCTTAGCGGGTTTTTTTGTCCAAGGATGTACAGTAGGATAAATCAAAACCGAGTATCTATCATAGGCGCGGCAATTTGGCTTCCGGCTACCAACGCCAACACACCGTCCACGGATACCATTTCGCTTAGCACTAGCAAGGTTTCCATTCCGGCGTTATCGAACGCCAACTTACTTTATGCCGAACGTAACCACGTAAAAGCCGTTACCATCAGGAGCAATATTTGCTATGGCTTATAAAATGCTGCAATCATGGGCGGATTACTTGGACGGCTTGAGGCAGGGGCGAAAATCATACCTTTAAAAATGCGGGCTGAAGCTCACGAAATAATGGCTTGAATTTCCAGAGACGAAGATTATTGCTTTCTAAACAACGCCAGATTGACGTCGTGTATTTCGGATGGTTGCTATAGGTAAAACTCCAATCCATCAGGGTGCTGGAATGATTCGCAGTAACAACCGACATAATGCGCTAATTAGTGCCTAGTCGGGTCAATTGCGGGTTTGTTACCGATAGCTTTCTGAAAAAAAATACGTTAATTTCAGTTTGTTTCGTGGTGGTGATAGGTGGATTTGAACCACCGACCTGAGGGTTATGAAGGGGACTAATAAGATATTAGGACACTCTAAAACACGCTAAAACCCTTTCTTGGTCAATACCTTATCATGTGTACTAAAGTAATTCAACGTGTTTAGATGTACTTAGTTTTGTTTGACGTAATGCCCTATTTAGTGCCTTTTTGACCTTAGGGTTATTGTGTAATCAGGTTGGCATATTTGACCAATGGGTAATTAGTGCTGAGGTCACACGGTTTTTGGTATCGGAAGGGAATTTCTCCTATAGGCTAATTGAAGTCTGCGCAGAGGTCACGCGGTTGGGTATCGGAAAATTCCAGCAGGTATAAAAAAACCAGCTCTAGGCTGGTTTTTGTGAATGCCCCGCCTGTATAGCAGGGCATGGTTTAAAGATGACCTTTATTAGCTTACTGAGAATTTCAGGCATTTAATGGCGTTTGAATTCCGTAGTTGCAACCCGATCCGGCGATAAACATAAACTTTAAGGTTAGGCTTGTCGGTGTAAGGGTCAATCAACACCTTGTTACCAGGGCGTTCAATAGCTCTTAACGCTTGGTCCCAATCACCAAACCATAATGCTTTTGCATTCGATTCTATACCGGGTGCCGTTTCACAGATTAATACTGGTTTACCTAAAAGGGTTTGTGGCGTTCCGTCTTTCACGTTGCCTTCATCCCATAAGTAGTTACCTTGCCCGTCTTTCAACTGGCTTAGTTCGAGTGCGGTTTCAGAATTACATACCCATTTTGCATTTTTTCGGTATCCAGAACGCAACCGATAAAAGATTTTTTTAACAGCGTCAAAAGCATTGGTAGATGCAAATGCACCATCTACGCCAGTAGCAATGTGTTCGATAGTTGCCCATGCGCGGGTACTATCCGGCATAGCCGCTGTAGTGATAGTATCCAACCCACGGGGCTTGTTGATCCCATTACCATAAAATAAGGCCAGTTCTTCAGATTCGGTAAAACTGATGGATGATTCATTCACCAAGAAATCAACCATAGCCGTTGAGCTATCGTCTGCTAGTTTTTGGCTTATAACGGGTTCTGCGTATTCTTCGCAAAGTTCAGTCGTAACCTTAACTAATTTCGGGGTGTCTGTTTCACCCCGCGATTCGCTTTCACCTACCCACTTTGCCCCAACGGGTGTAACGCTAATGATTTCCTCATAAGACCCTCCTGTTTCAACCGGAATAAAGGTAACAAGCTCCCGAAGTGCAGAAGTGTTGCGGACAACGCCACCAATACCTTGTGCTAATACTGGAGCAACCGTCCAACCACCATCGGGTCCGGAATTGGAAAACATGCCTTTAGTTTCTCCACGGGAGCGGATAAGCTCAGCAAGATCACTTTTAGATTCATGGAAACCACTAGAACCGCCAAACCCAGAACCGGGACGATTGGCTTTTTTAAGAATCCCCATTACCTCATCATCAAGTTGTTCAAGGTGCTTGTCATTGCGAGATTTAAACTCCGCGAACAATTCACCCTGTTTTTCCACCATTTCTTTAATTTGGCCTAAATCTATATTACCGACACCAGTAAACACAGCACCACCAAGTGCTAATTCATCCATTGACGCGGTATAGCCAAATTGAGAAGCGATTATGATAAATAGGCACGCGATCAGTGACCAAAAAACGCGCGGGGTAATTTTTTTAAACAAGATAATATTTACTATGTTCATGGTATTTTTTTCCGATAAAAATTAATTCAAAAGTGTTTTATCGAAATGATTCCAGCATCCCGCGTGGGCACAAATCTTAGCAAAATGCTAACCATTGCGAGCGTCTCGCGTCACAATAGCTGACACCATAATACTATAAATTACCTTATTTATCAAATATATAAACACATTTTTCTGGCTTTTCTATAGCTGGAAATGATGATTTTTGCATCTATGCGGCTATAACCAATTTCGCGTAAATTTCGCTCAATTAGACTGAGTTTCACATAGGGTTCATACCCGAAAAATTTACCTATTTTAGTTTTCAGACGATTTTTAAAACGCGACATCACATCAACCTCCCAACATAATTGCCATTTATGACATTTTTCTGGCTTTCTTCCATCAAAATTTTAAGGCGATTGCAAAACGTATCTGCATTGTGCATCGACGATTTAACGTCTAATTGGCAAGATACGGTAAGTACACTATGTGCCATTAGCAAGACTACACCGGCAAGGTCTTCATGTGACATATCCTTGCCAAGCTGTTTGATGATTGCATCACGCCCGGCGATATAGGCGGCTCTGGTTTGCTCTCTTTCTTTTTTCGATTCATTATTCATAATTGTTTCCTAGTTTGAGTTTGTATGATTCCCCGCGCCCTATTCAGATACGCCAAAAGGTAGGGGGCGGTGTTGGTGCGTATGATAATATATATTAAAATATATAATAATATCAATAAGTTAGTATTTTAATATGGCATATGGGTTTTTCCTATTTAATTCATAAAACGTAAATACAAGACTAGGGCGACGCAAAGGAAGACAAAACGCCTAGAGATTTACCCGCCCCCCGTCTGGCGGTGATAACTTGGCTTTCTCTATTATATTAGGCCGGAACTTTGGTAACTTAGGGAACATAGAGCAATGGCGCGGCCTGTAGGCTTGGAAACTTTGGTAAATTGGCGGAATTTAGCTTTTTAAAATTCGATAGTGAAAAGCTAAGTTACCGCCTAATGTTCCGCTAAGTTTCCGGCTGTAAGCCTTGGTATTCCTCTAACTTCCCAAATTACCTAAATTCCTTACGAAGCTAAAAAAGCGGTCAGATTGCCCAAAACACGCTACTGCCACGGCCTTTCTTCCCGTCGGCTCTGGCGTTCTGCTGTTGTTTAATCAAGGGCGGCGCGGCGTTCAGCAAATGGTTAAGCACGGCGGTTAGTTGGTTACTGTTTAACTTGTGCTTAAAGCCTTTGGTTATCGCGGTTCGGTGGCATTGTGGGTTTTGTTTAATAAAGGCCAGCACGTCGGCGGCATCGTCTTTCAGCTTTTCGGTTTCAGCTTTGGCGGCAAGGGTGGCGAAAATATACTGTACTGAATCGCGCCAATAGTTCACCCATGCCAAGGCCGCTTGGATGTGCTTAGGTTCTATCACGGCGGTTTTATCCAGCAAGGCAAAAATCATTGCCAGCATCCGCCCGTAAATTTCCGAACGCACCAGCAACGCCCCCGCTATGCCGTCGTGTTCGGCGGTCAAGGCCGGATATTCAGCGCACCATAGCTTTTTAGCCTCTGGCGACAATTGGACTTCCAAGACATTGCCCGCCTTCACATCCACACCAGCGGCAAAGCGCACCGCGTCGGCAACCAGCATCGCCACGCGTGCCACGTCTTCATCCGGCGTTCGCCTTGGCAAGGCCACCAGCTTAGAGCGGACAATATGCAAAATCACAAAGCGGTTTAAAAAACCCGAAAGCGCGTCCACGTCGGACATTTTGGCGATCAGTTCGGCGGCGGTGATATGCCCACTTATTACGATATGCGGGTCAGTCGCAGACCATAACGCATTTTTTACCAACGGCGATATGGCCTTGCCATCCCAACAAGTGCGGATAGTTGCGCTTAGGGTGTTCTTCTCACGGCTGGCGGCTGCCATTGCGCCCGCAAATTCGGCTTCCACTACATACAGGCGTTTATCGTCCGTGCCGCCTTTGTCTTTGTCCTTATCTTTGGTTTTGTCGTTGCTGTCGTCGTCTTCCACACGGTCACGGATAGACCAGCCCAAACCCTCACCCGTGGACAAACCACCTTCGTGCCTTTTCAGGGTGGGGTAGTCATCATGCAACAATTGTTCGGCGTGGTTAAAAATCCGCCGGACTGTATACTCGCTTGTACCTTTCCGCGCCTTTCCGGTTCTGCCCACCAAAAGGAAAAACGGGCGGCAATGACAAACACCATCGCCAATCCACTGGAACGCACCGCGTCCCACCATCGCGGCAAACGTGCTGATAAAATTGGCGCACACCGCCACGCGTGAGGCTTCGGAATGGCGGGTGGCAATGTCCGCCACGTCTTTTAAAATCCCATAGAAGCCGGATTCATCCAATATCGGCGGCGGGTTCAATAAATCATCATCGGTTTCGCTGTCGGTTGGGTCACTGGCGGAATCGACAAGGGTTTTAATGGGAGATTTAGGCGGCGTGTTCATGGTTGCCCCCTCGCAGACTGACTGCCCAATCGTTAAAGTCACCCGCCACGGGTGGCACGGCAAGCAAACCGCCCACCGCTTGCGCCGCTTCGGTGGCTTTGGTCAGGCCGGGATTTCCGGTGGTTTGGGTGTCGTTATCCGCACAGAAAACTAGCTTTGCGTCTGGCAGTTTATCGCGTAGCAACTGCCCGACCGCAAGCAGGTTATTTGTCGTAAAGGCAATATAGACGCGGTGGCCTGTTTCTTCGTGCAGGGTTGCCCCCGTTGCGAAGCCTTCACAAATCAGCACCGTTTCGGACTTTGCACCGATCCACCAGAACAAACCCGCCAAGCCACCACCTGCAAGCATATCTTTGTCCCTGTCCAGTTCTGGCGATTTGGCGGGGAATATGGCCTGTAGGCTACGGATAGCCCCACTCGCGTTATAAAGTGGCACTAGCAGGGCGTTTTCTATCACCAGCTTGGTATGTTTGCGGTTTTCTTGAAGTATCAGCCGTTCCCAAGTGGCCACCCGCAACCAGTGCGGCTTAACGTGCTTTCGGACAAGGTAAGGATGGCTGGCAGGTGCGGGGCTGGCGTTGTCCCAAAGGGATTTCGCCCGTTTGGCGGCCTTATTGTGGCGTTGCAATAGCTCAGCCTCACGGCGGCGTTTTTCACCCTCGATACGGGCGCGTTCTTCGTGTGATAGGGTTTCGCCTTGTTGTATCCGATTAATAAAGAAGGTTTGCCTCTCACCGCTTTTGTGATTCCAAACGATACCGCCTTGGCGGTCAGGAAACAGCTTAATCCGTGCATCATTTTTGCCTTTGTGGTCATCGCTCAGGTTCGCCACATGCCACACACCATCAGCGGCAACGGGTTGGTAATCCACGCCAATTTGTTCACAGGCTTGGCGGCAAGCGTCGTCAATTTGTTGGCTACTCATGGCTTGCCCCTTGGTTTTTGATCTCCATCACATTGTTAGGGGTATTGGTTGATCCGTCGAAATAAGCATCAAGGATGGCTTGCGCGTCCAAGATTTCAAAACGTATGGCCTGGGCGGCTCTCCAGAGATTGTTCATCTCGTTTGCCATGCCTTGCTCAAAAGCCACTTCCATCAAGTCGGCAATGGCTGCGGCTCTTTCTAAGGCGGGGTTCAGGCAATCGTGTAAACGGGCGGGGCTTTTGTCCAGTTCCGCGTTCAGGCGGTGGCTAAAATCTGTGGCGAAAGCAGCGGGGTTTAATGATGTTTTCATTGAATATATCCATGCCGGACAATAGCAATCCATCACCGCCAAGGCTATAATAGCCCTGCGTTTTGGTGGCAAATGGATTGCATGGCCTCGGACTTTTTAGTTAAAAGGTTCGAGGCTTTTTTATGCCCGTTTTTGCTCTTTACGCTTTACAAGCTCAAATTTAGCGTCAGAAGCGAAACACATCATGCCTGCAATATGCTCAAGATGGCTCGCATATACCCAAAGCATTTGCCCTATTTTTTCACCTCTCGGTAGGTTTTCTGCCTCTGCGCTATAGATTAGGCTTCCTATCATCATTAGGGTATCAGATAGGTCTTTAGCCTCCATCATGGCCTGTTCGGAAAAGCCCGATAAATACTCAAGTTGATCTGTAGTCAGGGTGTTTTTGGCAGCTTCAAACAGTAAGAAAAAAGCTGTGCTAGGTTTGGTTAACCCGTAGTTTGGCTTGAGTGCGTGGGTTTGGTCAGTATTTGTTGCTTGGTTGTTAGTGGTCATGGTTCACCTCAAAAAATGATTAATCGGGTTTGCTATCGGTAGACCTGCAAGGCGATCCGCGCCCTGTACGCTTCAGGTCAATTGAGTTCGATTAAGAATTTTGGGAAAGTAACCAAGCCGTAAATTTTGGCACGTTGATGTAAAACTTACGCCCGACCATAAAAACCGCGCCTGATTCTTCTAGGCCGTTTTTATGGCGGTTGCGTAACAACCAAGTAATTTGGGGTTTTGTGAATTTGTCGGGGTGTTGTTTGACGATTTCACTAGGGGTTATGATTTGGTCTAACGCGGTTTGCGCTTTGTCTTGCATGATTTCACCTTTACATTGAAGTAATAAAAAGCGTTTCGTGACGCTGGCGAAATACTAAAGAAATTGGTTAAAGAAAAATTCCCCCAATGGTTACCCAATTTTTATGGGGCAATTTTTTTTAGTTGTTTTACCATCTCTGGAATGATGTATTTATGGGCTGTTTTTGTGGGCTGTCCTACTGCATCAAGAACAATCTCGATACACTTCGATAAATTCCCATCTTTGGTTTGTGAAGGCTTGAATCCAAAACGCTTAAGCACATAAGCTAATCTCATAGCAAGGAAGCGTTTTTCGCCAGCACTATCTGTGGTTTCTGTCATATAGGAAAACTGTAAGTGTTTTAAACTGACTTCAATAAGATATGGAATAATTTCAGTATTCATCTTTTCAAAATCCTTTTTATGCTCTGCTTCCCAAATATCTTGTATTCTTTGCCACTCTGGATGGTCTTTTGGTGTTTCATCCAGCATGTTTTTAAAATCAGCTAGAAAAGATATTTTTTTAAAATAATCTCGATGAATCATTGTCTTGTGTTCTTCATACCATGCGTTTTGAATAGTATCCCAAACAGGGTGACATATTGATATTCCATCAAGCTGGCTAACCTTGTTTTCTATCTCTTGAAGGTCTAGTAGCGTCGCTCTTATATCTGCTACTGTAGGCCGAACCCATTCTTTTCGATATTCTTGATTAAACCTTGCAAAAGTTGGTGCTTCCGGTTTTTGCTTGCTTAAATACTCTCCCGCAATGCGATTTATAGCCGTCACAAATTCGACTACATTACATATTTTTCTTAGTTCTGTCTGGTGATAATCAGTAAATGTAACCTCCTTATCCATCCATCCACCCCCACCAACAAAATCCCAACGAATCTCAGCTTTTCCTTTACGTTCTTTTTTATTACGCATCGCTACACCTCTCAAGTGCAATTCTCACGATAGAAACCAAACCAACTGGGTGAGAATTTCGGCTTTTGCCCCGTCGGGCTAGGCTTGGCTAATTCAATTATACGCGGTACTTCAAAACCTTTTGCATCACCTCTTCGGCTATTTTTTGCTTGTGCTTCACCGATAAATGGGTATAGCGTTTGGTGGTCTGCAAATCCTTATGCCCCGCCAGTTCGGCAATTTCCGCCAAGGTTGCGCCGTGCATCGCCAGTGAAGAACAAAAGTCATGCCGTAAGGAATGAAAGACAAAATCTTGCACGTTGGCTTCGTCCAAGGCTTTTTGCCAATGTTTTTTGAATTCAAACGGTTGGTCGGGCTTTAGCTGGGAAGGGAACACCAAGGCCGCACCCACACCACGAAAGCGTTTTATTTCGGTCAGAGTAGGGGCAGGAATGGGGCAAACGCGCGGTTCACCGTTTTTGGTGTCATGCAGGAAGGCCAGGCCGTTGTCAAAGTCAATATCCGCCCAAGTGAGCTGTAAAAGTTCTGATTTTCTCATGCCCGTGGTCATCGCCATCATTACCAGCAAATACAATCGGGGCCATTCGGATTTTTGACAGGCATCAAGCAACCTTTCCCGTTCCACGTCCGACAAATAGCGAACACGTCCCCTAGGCATGGGTAAGCTTGATGTTCTTTTTACAGGGTTTAGCGTGATATAGCCTTGTTTAAAGGCATAGTTGAAGATAGCAGACAACACCGCTCGATAACGGTTTACTGTGGTATTGGAGCGGGTTTTATTGATGGTTTTGGTAATGCCGGCGGTTTTACCGCGTCCATTGCCAACTTTGATTTTTTCAGACTGCAAAACATTTAACGCGGCTCTGATTTTGTCGGCGTTGACTTCATCGAGTTGGTATTTCCCGAATTCATTTGACCAATACATTGCCCGTCTTTGCTGGTTGATAAAATCTTTGCCATGCCATTGCAGGACGTATTCTTTAACCAGTTCTGAAAATGTCATTTTTGCGCCTTTGCTGCCATAGGCATCAATAGCGTTCTGGTCTGACTCTATGCGATCAGCCCAAATTTTGGCATCGGTTTTTCTAGGGAATGTTTTTGATTTAATCTGGACGCCAAAGCGATCCTTGATTATTGCTTTGTAAACAACGCCGGATTGGCGTTGTATTTTTCGGATGGTTGCCATAAGTAAAAACTCCAATCCAGCAAAGTGCTGGACAGATTCGCATTAACAACCGACATAGTGCCTTATTTAGTGCCCTGTCGGAATAATTGCGTGTTTTTTACCGATAGCTTTCTGAAAAAAATCCTTTAATTTCAGTTTGTTTCGTGGTGGTGATAGGTGGATTTGAACCACCGACCTGAGGGTTATGAATCCTCCGCTCTAACCAACTGAGCTATATCACCGAACTTTGTAAGAATCTCAAAACAGCTAATCATTATAATTATGTGAAATTTTTATGTCAATTGTTATATGGAAAATTCTGCAGTGTCCGAAAATTATTAAATTGTTTAGAACCGTATTCTAATTGCATAAAATATCCTGAACTTAAAGAGCAAGAATTAGAGTAAACCTATTACACGAAAGAGCCACGACCTCGCACGCCGTCCTAGGAAAAATACAAAAATTTTGAAAAGAGCTTCAGCCAAATAGCATCACGGAACAGGATTAACGTGAAGACTGCGCCTAAGAGGAGATGCCGGAAGCTTGTGGAAGACCTTAAGTGCTTAAGTGTCTACATATCTTTGATCAGTTGTTTTAAATCAAGTAATCCGTTTAATTGGTGAAAGGTTATAATCTTTAAAAATCGAATAGTTGTAAAGCTTGTGTAGAAGCTTGTACCTTGGGATCAGGCTTCCCTGATTTTGGTCATGGCCATGGGAACCATCATGCCCACCAACAATAGAAGATTTGTAATGTGACGAGCTTGAAAATCATTTGATTTGCTAGGGAGTTGAAAACCCAGTGATATAGACAATGGTTTTAGGTATTGTTTGGCTAACCGTAACGAATCAACGGTATTTAATTTCTACATTTTCCTTACCAAACAAAGCGCGTAATTTAACGACCAACTCGTCACCTGCATGTAGACGCCATTCGTCACCCAACCTTAACATGGCCTTGGCAATTGGCGATTGGTAATTCAACTCTAACGGACATTGCCCACCTTTAAAATCCTGCAAAATGGCGGTAAGTTTATCGATGGTATTTTGATCAGGCCCATTAGCCATCCACTGCAACTGCAATGATCTGGCAAACGTGGATCGGGCTTGTTCTATGGTATAGATTTTCTCGACATTCAGGCGCAAGGCATTAGCGTAGGTGTCGATAGCCAACGACCCTTCGGCAATCAACAAATTATCGCGGACAAACTCGTCGCGGTATTGTTCGTAAGTTTCACCGAATACTGTACATTCCAGACGTGCCGTACGGTCGTCGAGCAAAACGGAAACGATAGTCTTGCCGCTTTTGGTCTGGCGTACGCGGATGTCCACGACTAAACCTGCAACCCTCGCCGTGACCGACCCGCGCGAGCGTTCCACCGTGTCTTGCAGACTGGCCAGTGTGCCATTGGTGAATTGGCGCAGTTCAGCGGCATATTGGTCTATCGGATGCCCGCTCAGATAAAGTCCTAAAATGGCTTTTTCGGCGTCGAGTTTTTCCTTTTCCGTCCAGGGATCGACTAGGGTGCTGTAAGCTTCCAGGTTTTCCGCTTCTTCGTGGTTGACCGCCAAACCAAACAAATCATTCTGCCCAGTCAACGCCATTTTGCCATGCTGTTCGGCAACGCGTAACACCGTGGGCAGTTCGGCGAAATGGCTGGCGCGACAGGGATTGAATTCGTCAAACGCCCCCGCTTTGATCAAGGCTTCGAGCACGCGCTTATTGACCTTACGCAAATCGACGCGTTTGCATAAATCATACAAGCCCGTGAATGCACCGTTAGTGTTGCGCTCACTGATAATGACCTCTTCTACCGCCGCTTCACCTACGCCTTTGATCGCGCCCAAGCCATAAACGATATGGCCTTTATCATTGACCGTGAATTTATGCTCTGACAAATTGATGTCAGGCGGACAAATTTTCAACTTCATTTGCTGACATTCGTCAATCAAAACAACCACTTTATCGGTGTTGTCCATATCCGATGACAACACCGCCGCCATAAACGCCGCCTGGTAATGGGTTTTTAACCAAGCAGTTTGGTAAGCAACGAGCGCGTAGGCGGCGGAATGCGATTTGTTGAAACCGTAACCTGCAAATTTTTCCATCAAGTCAAACACATAAGTTGCGATTGACTCGTCAATTTGGTTGGTGACCGCGCCGGAAGTGAATTTTTCCCGCTCTTTCGCCATTTCTTCGGGTTTTTTCTTACCCATCGCCCGGCGCAGCATATCCGCACCACCCAAAGTATAACTCGCCAATTCCCGCGCGATTTGCATCACTTGTTCTTGATACAAGATAACGCCGTTGGTCGGTTTTAAAATCGGCTCCAGCAGCGGGTGTGCGTATTCGGCTTTCGCGCCGTGCTTGACCTTGATGTAATCATCGACCATGCCGGATTCCAACGGGCCGGGACGGAACAGAGCCACCAACGCGATGATGTCATCGAAGCAATCCGGTTTGAGTTTTTTGATCAGCTCTTTCATACCGCGCGATTCAAGCTGGAACACGGCGGTGGTCAGGCCTTTTTTCAGCAACTCGTAAGTTGGTAGGTCATCGCGGGGAATCGTGGTGATGTCTATCGGCGCTTCACCTGCCTTGTGTTTTTGGGTGTTGATGGTTTGCAAGGCCCAGTCGATGATGGTCAGGGTACGCAAACCCAAAAAGTCGAATTTGACCAAACCCACGGCTTCAACATCATCTTTGTCAAATTGCGTGACCAGGTTGCCACCGCCTTCTTCACAATACAGCGGCGTGAAATCAGTCAGTTTGGTCGGCGAAATCACCACACCACCCGCATGTTTGCCCACGTTCCTGACCGTGCCTTCTAAAGACAAGGCCATATCAATCAGCGCCTTGACTTCTTCTTCGTTATCATAACGCTGTTTCAGGTCAGGGCTGTCTTTTAAGGCCTTGTCCAAAGTCATGCCGATTTCAAACGGCACCAGTTTCGCCAAACCATCAACAAAACCATAACCAAAACCCAGCACACGCCCGACATCGCGGATGACCGCCTTCGCCGCCATCGAACCATAAGTGATGATTTGCGCAACATGGTCGCGCCCATAATGCTCGGCGACGTAGTTGATCACCTCGTCGCGGCGATCCATGCAGAAGTCAATATCAAAGTCGGGCATGGAAACCCGTTCAGGATTCAAGAACCGCTCGAATAGCAAATCAAATTCAATCGGGTCTAAATCAGTGATTTTCAAAGCGTAAGCAACCAACGATCCGGCACCTGAACCACGGCCTGGCCCAACGGGAATCTGGTGGTTTTTCGCCCATTGGATAAAGTCGGCGACGATCATGAAATAGCCAGGGAAACCCATTGCATTGATCACGTCCAACTCGATGGTCAAGCGTTCATAATACGGCAGGCGGTTTTCCTGATCCGTCCCTTTGCCGATGGCGGGATAATGTTGCAAGCGTTCATCAAGGCCTTTTCTCGCCTCCGCCGCCATCAATCCGCCCAGCGTCATACCCGCTGGCACGGGAAAATCAGGCAAGAAATTCTCACCTAATTTCAAAGTGATATTGCAACGCTTGGCAATTTCGACCGTGTTTGCCAAGGCTTCCGGCAAATCGGCAAACAAAGCCTGCATTTCCTCGCTACTGCGTAGATATTGTTGCTCAGTGTAATCTTTTGGCCGTCGCGTATCGTCCAACACGCGACCTTGGTTGATGCACACCCGTACTTCATGGGCGGCAAAATCTTCCTTATAAAGAAAACGCACATCATTGGTCGCCACCACAGGCAAACCGAGCGCAATTGCCAAATCCACGGCGGCGGCGATATAACGCTCTTCTTCCGGCTTACCGACCCGTTGTAGTTCCAAATAAAAACGCTGCGGGAACAATCCGCCCCAATAAATCGCCAACCGCCGCGCCGCGTCGGTGTTTTCCGCCAATAACGCCTTGCCGATGTCGCCATCCATCGCGCCGGACATGGCCAATAATCCGGCATGATTGGCTTCCAGCCATTCTTTACGCACCATGGGCACACCTAAAAGCTGGCCTTCCTGATAACTGCGCGAAATCAATTCAGTCAAAGTCACATAACCTTGCTGGTGATTGACCAATAAGGTCAAACGGAACGGGCTATCAGGTTCGTCAGGATTGAAAATCAGCACATCTGCCCCCGCGACGGGCTTAATCCCCTGCCCCATCGCCGCTTTGTAAAACTTGACCAGCGAAAACAAATTCGCATTATCGGTAATGGCGACGGCGGGCATGTTCAATTCCGCCAAGCGTTTGACCAAGGGCTTGATCTTAACGATGCCGTCTACCAGTGAAAATTCGGTGTGGAGCCTGAGATGGACGAAAGCCGGGTGCATGGGATTGGGATGATTGGATGGTTGAAGCAAAGCGGCTCATTATAACGTAGCTTCCCTGTCTGGGTGGCTCATACGCATCCAGTCACAGGGCAAGCGCATATAAAATCAATAAAATATCAATAAGTTATGTTTTTATGTTGTATAGATGAACGCGGGATGGGGTTACAAATCCGCTCCCGCCGTTAGAAAGCAGTCCTCAAACTGATTGTTGACGCTGCTGCCAGAACCAATAGCCCAAAACCACCAGTAGCAACCACCCCGTCACTAATGACCCGATCACGCCATCATAAGGGCTGACCAGAAACGCTAGGTCGGCGTTAAAATCGGTATTGAACAGGGTTTTATTCATTTTTATCAGCCATACCCAGCAGGTGTGGCAACCGATGCACAAACCCAAACTGACTTTACGCCCCGTCCTGAGCAAACCCAGAAACACACCGACCATCAACAACGCCAAGAATGCGCTCAAAATTTCAGGGTTGAACAGATTAGCAAAAGCATCGACTAGCAGACCGAAAGTACCGGACAAGGTCAAATCCGCTGCCGGGATATTGTGGGAAGTTTTGATGAAATGCAGACAGGCGTAATAAGCTGCACTGATGATGATCGCTGCCGTCACGGGCAATTTTTTCAGCAACCCTGCCAATAAAATCCCGCGAAATAACGGCTCTTCAATCAAAGAAATTAATAAGGAAAGCAACACGGCGATACTGGATTTTTCTAAAAACCAAGCCAGAGTCCACGCGTGCGACTCATCTAGGACATTGATTTTCAGTACCGTCAAAACGATGAACACAGGCAACAGTGTAACCAAGCCCAAGCCGAAACCTTGGCATAATTGTTTGAGAAATGGCTTGGGTGCGGCAAAGCCCAGGTCGGTTTTGGTCAATTTTAGCCAGGCCATCGCCGGAATAATGCACAGCACCAACAACACTTGCGTAGATTTATTGATGATTTTCTGCACGGGCAAGCCGTCAAACACCTGCACGATGAAAAATCCGGCCACACTTGCCAAGCTGGCGGCGAACAACAAAACCAACAACGGCACCAGTGCGTAAAACAACGTCCTTATCACTTAAAATCGCCCCACAACATCTGCACCGCCGCCAACGCTGCCAATGATGCCGTTTCCGTGCGTAAAATGCGCAGGCCCAAACGCACGGGGATAAATCCCGCCGCTTGCGCCACTTCACGCTCTTGATCAGCGAAGCCACCTTCCGGGCCAGTCAGCAACGTTACTTTCATATCAAGAGGCTGCAATTCAGCCAAGGACGTTTGCGCGTATGGGTCGAGGAACACTTTCAAACCCTGTTGTTGGTCTACCCAGCTGTACATCGGTACAATGGCGAAAAGTTCCGGCAGTACCGTCCGTCCGCTTTGTTCAGTGGCATGTTCGATGATTTTTTGCCAATGCAGCCAACGTTGTGGCTTGGTTTCGCCTTTAAACTGCACCACGCACCGCTCGGTCAACAACGGTGTGATTTGGCCCACACCCAATTCCACGGCTTTTTGCACCGACAAATCCATCCTATCGCCACGTGAAATCCCTAAACCCAAGGTGATATGCAGCGGCGATTCGACGCTATGCTCTTGCTTTTGCCCCAAACTAATCCTAACCGCCTTACGGGTGACCCCATCAACCCGGCACTGCAATTCGTTGCCATCGCCGTTGAACAGGACAATCGCGTCATCTGTTTTTAACCGCAAAACCGAACGTAGATAATGGGCGCTATCGTCGTCGAGTTCGATGGTTTGGCCTGGGTTTAGCGGCAGGGGAGTGTAGAGTCTGGAGACGCGCATAGCAATCCTGTATCAATCTTTCCATTTTTCATACAGTTTAAGAATCCTAGGATAATGCGTTCCAGCTCCAAATTTATCTGGATATTCCCTAATTGTAGACGCGATATATTCCCGATAACTTATTTTCATTTCAGCTTCAGGGAATTGACCATTTAAGATAGCCGATGCCAAACGCTCCACCGCATTAAGGTAACGTTCCTTGGCTTCTTGATAATTTGCTTCATATTTTTCTGGTTCGGCAATTAATTTGTGGGCGATGTCACTGAAACACTGGCGGCGGGTATTCATATCCTGCTCAAATGGCAACAAAGCGTTCCATTTTGCACTTTCGAGCTGCTCTTCAATTTTACGCAAGGTGGAAAGAGCAATTCTTCCACCCCACACTGCGGCAATCAGGGCGCAGAAAGCAATCATATCCGCCGCCAGATAAACATAAAACGTGTCTTTAGCAATTTGAAGGGACTGGATTTCATACTCGCTCATCATCCTGCCGTTCCTTGCGGCTTCGCATTGTTTTGGTTAGCTTTTTGAGCCTTAAGCACCTGCAAGGCTTGTTCCGCTTGACGTGTAACTGCATGTAACGCTTTACAATCTTCCAAAGCAATGTCTCTTTTTTCGACAATGAAATGAGATTGGGTTGAGTTGTCTTTAGTAGCTGTCATTTGAACCTTCTTAATGTTGTGAACATTTTATTAGTTAAGATTGAGGCGCGAGGAACAATTTAATGCTTACCTCCTAATTCGGTAGTCATTTTTTAGTTTCCTTGGGCTTTTTATCGGATTGATTATTTTTTTGTGCGTTTAAAGCTTGTTCTGCTTGGCGCGTAAGCGCGTGTAACGCATGATTACAACTATCATTATGCATTTCAATAGAAGGGTCATCACAAAACTTATTCGCGTCGGAAAAAAATCCGGTTAACTTACTTTTTTTTATCGCTACTCATTTTGACCTTCTTAATAAATTGAATGCTATATAGTCCGTACAACTATTTAGGAGAATGAACATTTTTAAGAGATTATTTGTTAAGGGCGTATTGTATGCCCTGCCACGCCACATCAGCGAGCAATTCAAGCTCTTCCTCTGTAATCACATACGGCGGCATAAAATAAATGACATTGCCCAAAGGCCGCAACAACACGCCTTTTGTCAAAGCAAATTGGTAAACTTTCAGCCCACGCCGCTCTTGCCAAGGAAACGGTTCGCGGGTGGCTTTGTTCTTGACCAATTCCATAGCTAAAATCATGCCGGTCTGCCGCACTTCGGCAACATGGGGATGGTCATGGAAACGTGCTGCCACCTCCGCCAGTTTAGCAATCAGCCGCTGGTTTTTATTGATAATGTCGTCTTGTTGGAAAATGCCTATCGTCGCCAAGGCAGCCCGACAGGCCAGCGCGTTACCCGTATAGCTATGCGAATGCAGGAAGGCGGTCAGTTTGGTGTAATCATCGTAAAATGCTTGATAAACTTTGTCAGTCGTCAGCACCACCGACAAGGGCAAGTAACCGCCCGTCAAACCTTTGGACAAACACAGAAAATCAGGACTAATGTTGGCCTGCTCACAAGCAAACAGCGTCCCCGTGCGCCCAAAGCCAACGGCAATTTCATCGGCAATTAGGTGTACGCCATATTGGTCGCAAGCTTGGCGCAACAACGCCAAATAAACTGGATCATACATGCGCATACTGCCCGCACATTGTACCAACGGCTCGATGATCACAGCACAGACAGTATCGGAGTATTGCTGCAAAGTCTGCTCCATCAATGCGAAACGGCGTGTGGAATATTCCGCCCATGTCTCGCCAGCTTCCCGAAAAAAACAATCCGGGCCGGGCACTGTGATGACTTCCATCAGCAAGGGCGCGTAAGTTTCTTTGTACAACGCGACATTGCCCACAGCCAACGCACCAAGCGTCTCACCGTGATAACTATTTTCCAAGGTGATGAACTTAGTTTTTTGGGTTTGCCCAAGGTTACGCCAATAATGGAAACTCATTTTCAGCGCAACTTCGACCGCCGCCGAGCCATTATCGGCATAAAAACAACGGTTCAGACCAGCGGGCGTTATTTGTACCAATTTTTCCGCGAGTTTTATGCCCGTTTCATGGGTAAAACCTGCGAAGATGACATGCTCCAAGGTTTCCAATTGCTCTTTCAGCGCGGCGTTGATGATCGGGTTGGCGTGACCGAACAAATTCACCCACCATGAGCTGATCGCATCCAAATAGCGGTTACCATCAAAATCCTCCAGCCACACGCCTTGCCCCGATTTGATCGGGATCATAGGCAAGCTTTCATGATCTTTCATTTGCGTGCAAGGATGCCATAACACGGCAAGGTCGCGCTGGGCGAGGGTTTGGTTGGTGTTGTTAGGCATTGTCCTTGAAAAAAAGAATTGACAGAGAATGGGCAAAAAATTTGCCCATCACTATCCTGACTAAGAAAGACTGAAAAAAACTAAATCTACTTAAGCCTTAGGCCGCATGTGCGGGAACAACAGTACGTCACGGATGGATGGCGCATCAGTGAACAGCATCACCAAACGGTCGATACCAATCCCTTCACCAGCAGTCGGCGGCATCCCGTGTTCCAGCGCGGTAATGTAATCGGCATCAAAGTGCATGGCTTCCAAATCGCCTGCGTCTTTTTCATCGACTTGTTTTTGGAAACGTTCTGCTTGATCTTCGGCATCATTCAACTCGGTAAAGCCGTTGGCAATTTCGCGCCCGCCAACGAAAAATTCGAAGCGGTCGGTGACGTGCGGATCGTTGTCGTTGCGGCGCGCCAACGGTGAAACTTCCACTGGATACGCAGTAATAAATGTTGGCTGCAGCAAACGGCTTTCGACGGTTTTTTCAAAGATTTCAATCTGCACTTTGCCCAAACCGTAGCCTTCTTTGACTGGAATGCGTAAGTTCTCGGCGACTTTTACTGCCGCTTCACGGGTTGCCAAATCGTCGGCGGTAAAATCAGGATTGAAATGTAAAATAGATTCGACCACCGTCATGCGTACAAACGGTTTGCCGAAATCGTATTCTTCACCTTGGTAGTTAATGACGGTTTGTCCGACCACTTCTTCGGCAATACCGCGCAGCATCGCTTCAGTCAAATCCATCAACTCATGATATTCCGCATAGGCTTGGTAAAACTCCAACATAGTGAATTCAGGATTATGACGGGTCGATAAGCCTTCGTTACGGAAGTTGCGGTTGATTTCAAACACGCGCTCAAAACCGCCGACAACCAAGCGTTTCAAATACAATTCCGGGGCGATACGCAGGAACATATCCATATCCAGCGCGTTGTGGTGGGTAGTGAACGGACGCGCCGTCGCGCCGCCAGGGATGACTTGCATCATCGGCGTTTCCACTTCCAAGAATTGGCGATCCGTCAAAAATTGACGGATGTAGGCAACGATTTTTGAGCGGATGAAGAACGTGTTGCGCGACTCTTCGCTCATAATCAAATCCAAATACCGTTGCCGATATTTGATTTCTTGGTCGGCAATGCCGTGGAATTTTTCCGGCAACGGACGCAAGGCTTTGGTCAGCAAACGGATGCTATCAACTTTGATGCTCAGCTCGTTAGTTTGGGTTTTGAACAACACGCCTTCCGCGCCCAAAATATCGCCAATATCCCATTTTTTGAACTGTTCGTTGTACACGCCTTCTGGCAGCGCATCGCGGCTGACATACAGCTGGATTTTGCCGGACATGTCTTGGATATGGCAGAAACTGGCCTTACCCATCACCCGGCGGGTCATCATGCGTCCGGCGATTTTCACGCGTAACGGCTCGGCTTCCAGTTCTTCTTTGGATTTGTTGGCGTATTCGGCCAGCAATTCGCCCGCGATGACATTTCTACGGAAATCCGTTGGAAAGGCAATGCTGTTCTCGCGCAATTCATTGAGTTTGCTGCGGCGTTGTTTGATTTGTTCTTGTTCGTCTTGTTGGATTTCGGACATGTTTGTTAGTTATTTTTAAAAATGAATAGGTTGATTTGCTGAAAGGTTTTGATTGTTGTGCATCAATGTATGAAATTTTTAAGGATTCAGCGGAAAATTTGTTTTCTCTGTTGCAACATTAGGAATATTACCTTCAAGTGATTTCCAGTCCATCCGGTAAAGATACATATCTTCAATATAAACCCCGCTTAAATTATTTCTGCCAAGCCGATTATTGCCCAGTGCAGCACTGCCCAACACACTGTTTTTTAGTGCTTTAACAATACGATTATCGGTATTGCTGACGCTAATATCGTGCAATGCAATTATTTCTTCATCGGGTTTCGCTGATTCATTAATGTCGTCAATGCGTCGGTAATAGCTTCTGGGCCCTTCACTTCCAATGAGCGGCGAAACAATGGTGAGTTTCCAAGTTTTTTCTTCAGCGTCTAATAACCAAAAAGCCGCTTGCACGTCTGAATCAGTTTCATCTAATTGATTAATTAAACGCTCACCTGCTAAACGCATTTGCTCAGAAAACCATTGCGTTATAAATAGTTCTTTAGCCATAACAATATTCCTGATTCTTTATCAGTAAGTGCAGTAAAAAGATCATATGCTTCTTTTTCTGTAATGGTGAGCCTATAGCGAGAAGTTTCTGACCATTCAACAACAATTGGCCAATTTAATCTAAATTTTTTGTTTTGTTTTTCTTGTACAGATAATTCTTGCTTTAATCCTGCGGTTATAACCAGATCAGAAAGCTTATGGGTATAGCTATCATTGGCAAGTTTTTTATCTGGAAAATCAAACTCTTTAACTTGCTTGGCAATACACGCTTTCAATGTGCATTCCACTGAGTAACCAGCCAAGTAGTAAGCGCCGTGATAGCAACCCGCCTTCAAAAGAATTTCAGCTTCCTTAATTCTGAGGTCAGCTAAATTTTCAAGTTCCGCTTTATTCATATGGCCACTACACACTTAAATTTAAAGATTTAGACGTTATTTCATAATGATATTGAGATCGCGGAAATAGCCCAGTGTTTGTAAAAAATGCCAAAAAATTTAACTTCGCTCCTTAAACCGCTCCTTCGTAACCGCCACCGCCTCACTATGTTTCACTATCGGTGCCGGATAAAAATCGCCGTAATGTTTCTCTTCCCATTGATGGATGGTTTTAATCGGCACGTTACGCAATTCGGGTAGCCATTGATATAGGTAATCGCCTTGTGGGTCAAACTTTTGTTGTTGCAGCCACGGATTAAATATACGGAAATACGGTTGGGCATCGCAGCCAGTCGAAGCAGCCCATTGCCAATTACCGTTGTTGACGCAGGGGTCATAATCAACCAAATGCTGGGCGAAATACCGCTCGCCCCACCGCCAACTGATGTGCAAATCCTTCACCAAAAACGATGCCGTGATCATCCGCACCCTGTTGTGCATAAAGCCTGTGGTGTTCAGCTCTCGCATCCCGGCATCGACAATGGGAAAGCCGGTTTTGCCATCCGCCCAAGCTTGGAATTTGTCACGGTCATTATCCCAAACCAGTGTATCGAATTTATCAATAAACGCGTGACCAAACACGTTGGGGAAATGGTAAGCGATATGGGTGAGAAAATCACGCCAGTACAATTGCCGCAATAAAGGATGTTCGTCGCCTAATTGATGCATGACGGCATGATAAGCCTCTCGCACTGACACTGTGCCAAATTTCAAATGCGGCGATAATTGGCTGGTAGCTGACAAAGCAGGAAAATCGCGTTGGACGGCATAATCTGCACAACCGGACAATTTTTCCAAACGCGCCAAACCTGCTTCACGCCCACCATGGACAACAGATTTTTCAGCTGAACTTAGTGTTTCTAGTGTAGCGTTAGTTCGAACAGTTAAAAAACTTCCTGCTTGCATAGCTTCTGGCAAAGCTACAGGTATTTGTTTAGCATTGTTATAAAAGGCCGTGAACACTTTATACGCCGTACCGTCGTGTTTTACCGCTTGTTCGGGTTCGGTCAGCAAGGCATCCGGCAAAATGTGTAACGCGATACCCAACCGCTGGCAAACTAAGCCAATTTCATAATCGCGTTGACGGCTAAACGGGCTGTAGTCGCGGTTGAAAAATACGGCTTGGATAGCGTGTTGTTTATATATATCTTCGATTACCTGGCTAGGCAAGCCTTGGAATACATTCAATTCCGCATTGATTGCCTTGCATTGTATAGCCAAATCTGACAACGATTCGCGCATAAATTGCAACGCGGGTTGACTTTGATAGGGATGTGGCTGGATTTGCCTGTCGTCCAATACAAATCCGGCGATCACCTGTACACTGGAACGTAAGGCCGCGTTTAAGGCGGTGTTGTCAGTTAGACGTAGGTCACGGCGGAATAGAAAAAGGCTGGTTTGGTATTCGGACATCAGAAAATTACAAAATAATGCGGTCTATTTGCCATCATCAATCGAGTTCAAGTAGTTAGCCAGAATATCACCATGACACGCGGCAGGTTTGCAATGGCAACCAAGCACTTTGCCCTTTAATGCCAATAGCTTCTGCTTGTCGCCTTTTAAAAAACCACGTTCGAAATCATACTGATATTTTCTGATGACTTCTTCGCGGTCTCCATCAATGCCTATGGCATAAGGGTTGCCCCAGTCTGAGCCTCTGCCGATATAAACATCGTAGGGTTCTTTATTAATATTGACGACTTTAGTGAGTAATTTTATTTTAACCATTTGATAATTACTTTAGATAAGTTTTATTCATATATCCATCATCAATTCTTAATAGCACTTCGCTCATTAAGTCAATGATCAATTGGCTAAATTGGTCTACGACTTCAGGTTGTACGGGAATGCTAAAGTCACCATGAGCAGAATTGTTTCTAAACCTTAGTAGTTTATTTAAATCGGATTCAAAAGGATTTTTTGGTAAAATCTCTAAATTAAATCTCAATAAAATTTTTGTGATAACGTCATAGTTGATATTGGACTCCGTAGGCAGTGTTTTAGGAATCACAATGATATTTACATTAACATCTTCTTTAAAATCATTAACAAATTTGGTTATACGCTTAATGCTTTTTTGAAAATCTTTGGGAATTTCATTTAAATAATCTTTATTTCTGATGTAGTGAATATCAAAACTGTGCACTAATATCTCAGGTGCAATATTATCAATAGTAATCCCCAACCCATTGAGTTCATCAATATAATGGGAAAACGCATCTTTCACAAAGCCTTCCCATAGAGAATAGAGAGCTGGGATAGTGTGTTTCCTCAGCGTTTCTTTTTGCTGCTCAGAAAGATTAGAATGAAATGGTAGTGTTTTCAGTATCGCTATTTCATCTGTTCGCCATATAATTTCATGGCCAATTCTTTCTTTTAGGCTGCTCATTTAAGTAGATGGCGTAAATAATTGCTTAGTCAATTCAATACGTTTAGCAACTCTTGCTTTGCTATTTGTAGCAATCCCAACACCTCTTAGCTGTTTGAATTCGTAGTTATTTTTAGTACTTTCTATGAAAAGCTCAAGATTGTCAGAATTCATGTTGTTATAGTGATCTAAATTTAATGCAATACCCACCATCACAACATCATAAACGCTAGTTGAGAAAGGCCCTATATTTCCTGTCCCCTTAAATACCTTTTTGCCAATTGGAAACAATAACTGTACAACTTGACTGAATAGTTGTTTCCCTTTTTCATAATCAAATGCTTCATCTTTTATAACTTTCTGCATAAATGTTGTCATATAGGAAGATATATTCTCATTTATTTTGTCTTTTGCAGGGCAATCACTTTTAGCAATTTCATATAAAGCAAAAAATCGCAATACTAATTCTTGTAAATAAAGTTGTTCTATTTGCTTCTCTGTAGGGGAAGTCAATTCTTTAAAACTTGGCGTATCAGCCAATTCTTTTAATAAATCATTAAATGCATTTGATTGAGGACGAAAAATACAATTTCTCAATTCTTGATCTGTGATCGGTTCGCCTGAGCTATTTATTCTCTTGAATAGCTCATACCGCATATCAATCTTACTATTCCATTTGATTATCTCGACTCGACATGCAGCGCGTCTGATATTTAATTGGTATTTAAGAGGCAACGAATTAAATGTGTAAGCTTCTAACGTTTTTACTAATCCACCTTCAAAGAGTGTCCAATTATTTTTTTCAGGAATAGTTTTTAGTTTTCCGAAAAAAGATAACACTGTGGAAATTCTTTGTAATCCATCAACCAACTCCCATTTGCCAGCATCTTTACCTTCACTAATCTCTGCAACAAAAATAGGCGGAATAGGAATACCTAGCAATAACGATTCTATAAATCGGGTTTTTTGCTCATCGCCCCATCGAAATAAACGTTGAAAATCAGGATTAATAATAATTTCTTCCCTTTCATACATGCTGATGATTTCGCCGAAAGACATATCTAACCTATCAGTTAATAATCCATTTCTAGCATCTTTTATCTCTTTATCTAAAAACTCATCTTTTTCTTTTCTAGCCTGCTCACTTTTTTTATTGAGAAGCTCACCTTCATCATTTGTCTCTAATTCAGTAGCACTCATAATTTATTTACTCATTTGGTATATTTAATAAATAGCAATATAGCCTAAAATCCATTTAGAAAACTACAATCCACTCTTCAAACTCGCTTCAATAAACTGATCCAAGTCCCCGTCCAATACGGCTTGGGTATTGCCGACTTCCACGCCTGTGCGCAAGTCTTTGATCCGTGACTGATCCAAAACATAAGAACGTATCTGGCTACCCCAGCCGATGTCGGATTTGGTGTCTTCCAAAGCTTGCGCGGTTTCGCTGCGTTTACGCATTTCCAGCTCATAAAGTTTAGCTTTCAATTGTTTCATCGCGGTGTCGCGGTTTTTATGTTGTGAGCGGTCGCTTTGGCATTGCACGACAATGCCAGTGGGATTATGGGTCATCCGTACCGCAGATTCGGTTTTGTTGATATGCTGGCCGCCTGCACCACTGGCGCGGTAAACATCGACGCGGATGTCGGCGGGGTTGATGTCGATGTCGATGTCATCGTCGATTTCGGGTGATACGAACACAGACGCAAATGAGGTGTGGCGGCGGTTGCCGGAATCGAAGGGGGATTTTCTGACCAACCGGTGTACGCCTGTTTCGGTGCGTAGCCAACCGAAGGCATATTCGCCTTCGAAGCGGATAGTCGCACTTTTGATGCCCGCAACGTCACCGTCGGATTCTTCGATCAGCTCGGTTTTGAAACCTTTGCGCTCGCCCCAACGGAGGAACATGCGCTCGATCATGGAAGCCCAGTCTTGTGCTTCCGTACCGCCGGAACCGGATTGAATATCCAAAAAGGCGTTGTTGGCATCCATTTCGCCGGAGAACATGCGCCTGAATTCCAAGTCAGCAACGCGTTTTTCAAAACCGTCCAAATCGTGGACAACTGTTTCAACCGTGTCTTCGTCTTCTTCCTCAACCGCCATCATCAGCAGTTCTTCGGCATCGGCGAGGCCGCGCTCCAATTCGGAGATGGTGTTGACGACCAACTCCAACTGCCCCCGCTCTTTGCCTAGGGCTTGGGCTTCTTCAGGCTTATCCCAAATTTTGGGGTTTTCTAGTTCACGTAAAACTTCGATTAATCGTTCCGATTTGTTATCGAAGTCAAAGATACCCCCTCAGCGCGTCTCCACGGCTTTTGAGGTCGGCAATTTGGTTTTTGATTGGATTGATTTCTTGCATGGTGTGATTTTATCCTAACAGCCTTGCCAATCGCAGATAGCAAGATGAGGCGGCTGATCTTAAGCATTTGAAAAAAGACACCGATTATATCCTAATTTCAACCGCCCGTTCATACCCAACGCAATAGGAGTTGCTGTTTTGGATTAATGCACCTCAATCACGAAAATCCCAAAATTTAAATGATTCGATTTGGTTTTGGTTTTTATAGCTAGTGGGCGGTTTTATTTCCAACCACTCATCCAAGACGTATTCCAAACCATAAAAGCCATGATCACCAAATGCTTGATCCATCGATTCGATAATGTTGCTATTGGTGTTTTCAAAAGTTTGTTGCATCATTTTATTTACCTTCATTTTGCAGTTGCTAATCGCTTCCTTTTTAAGAAAGCATGTTCCGTGTCCTTGGGTTACAGAATGAAACTTGGCGGCTGAACGGCTGCTGAAGGTAAAACAACAAAATGTGGCGTGAGGATAGTATGCGAGCAGCCCGACCACTAACTTAGAAATTGCCAAAATCAATTTAATCTGATTTGCCGAAAGGCAGTAATTCGTCGATGCGGCTGTTGGGCCAAGTGGGTAGTTTTTCCAAGGTGTCTTTTA
>Ga0247840_10001275_pt1 | contig 50167 bp, 73 predicted proteins | sample LaCruzMarch2015__FD_192404 | JGI IMG/M metagenome (GOLD analysis project Ga0247840, IMG submission 192404) | Freshwater microbial communities from meromictic Lake La Cruz, Castile-La Mancha, Spain - LaCruzMarch2015_17m | ecosystem: Environmental > Aquatic > Freshwater > Lake | place: Spain... | reverse complement strand
TTACTGCCAATATCACAGATAACTTTATGATAAAAAACATTACAATGACAATGTATAATTCTTTAGGAAGTGTCTTTTCACATACAACTGTTCCAGGAACAGCTTCTTACATTGATTCGAATTATATAACAGGAATCTCGGACAATGTTTGGTATTGGAATTATAAGTCTTACGATTTTGCTGGAAATGTATACACTTCTCCGAACAATACATTAACAATCGATGCGACAAATCCAGTTGTGTCAATAACTTCTCCTGAAAATAATACATTCTCATCAAATAATTGGTTTGCCATTTCCACATCTGTAACAGAAATAAACTTCAAAAATATAACTTACAATCTTTACAACTCCACAAGTCTGGTTAATTCAACAAATTATTTGACAAACATAAATTCAATCAATTGGACAAGTCTTTTATCAGAAATTTACACTTATAATTCAACAGTTTGTGATTTAGCAAATAATTGTGGAAGCTCGACAAGTCAGACAATAACTTTGGATACATCTTTGCCATCTGGAACTTTAATTAATCCTGCGAATAATACTTATTCAAATAATGCAACTCATAATTTCACAGCAAGTGTTTCGGACAACTCAGGAATTAAAAACGCAAGTCTGTGGATAAATGGAGTTTTAAATCAAACAATAACATTTGTGGAGGGAGTCACTCAATCAACTTTAGGAATTGTAATAACACTTGTAGATGGAACTTACAATTGGTTTTATTCCATCTTTGATTGGTCTGGAAATAACTATCAAACCCAAAATAATACTTTAGCAATTGATAGAATTTCTCCTTTGTATATTTTCAATTCTCCTATAAATAATACTTATTATCAGCAAAGAGAAATTTTAATAAATTTTTCCACAGCTTCTGCTCCAAATTCTTCGACTATTTTGGATATAGATAATTCTTTAGTTTCGTGGTGGAGAATGGATGATACGGATTCTACTGGAACAAAGGTTATTGATTATATGGGCAGAAATAATGGAACTGCTATTGGAGGAGCAACACAGGTTACGAGTGGAAAGTTCGGGAAAGCGTTTAGCTTTGATGGAAGTAATGATTATATAAGTATTGGATATTACAACTTATCACAATATACAATAAGTATGTGGATTAATCCAGTTTATCCAATACCTGGCGGGGTTCCCTTTTACGGACTTATGAATTTAATGAGGGGAGATACTTCTGAAAGCGGATTTTCATTGTGGGGTAATAGAGTGTCTATCTATACAACCCAATTGAAGACCTATTCATTTTCAACGAATCCCGGATGGCATTTAATTACTTATACTTATAATGGAACACATATGACCGGTGGTGTTGATGGTTCAATAGGTTCTCCTGTTATGATCAACAACACTTTTGATAATCCTGCTATTTTAAGACAAATAGGTTATCGTGGTGATGGGGCATCTCCCTATAACGGCTCAATAGACGATGTAATGATTTTTAATAGAAGTCTAGACTCACAAGAAATAATGGCACTATACAATTCAACAAGCATTTTCTACAATAAAACATTTGAATCTGGAAATCATACAATTAAAGCATATGTTCAAGATTTGGCAGGAAATATAAACTCGACCGAATTAAGAGAATTTTATTCACCGTATCAAACAAACATTTGCAACTCAACAGCTTGTGTTTTGCAAGTTGAGGGAAATTCAACTTGGGAAGAAAATGCAAATGTAACCTTTACTTATCAAGGTGAAGAAGACGAAGAGAGTGCTTTTCAATGGTTTGTCGATGGAGTTCAAAAGTTAATTGGAGTTGGAGAAAAGATATTTAACTTTTTATTTTCACTAAAGAAAGATGTATCCTCTGAAGTAGAGATGAAAAAACTTGACAGATCAAACATATCTTTGAATGGCTTTAATGATTCGACAACTTCTAAATTTTTACCTATAACTGCAAATCAAACAACAAGAGTCTACATAAAAGCAAATAACTTTTACAATGCAACAAATTTCTTATTAAACTTTTCATCTCAAAAGACAAACATTTCAACTGCACGATTTAATGACACCATTTTTGATACATGTTCTCCTTATGCTCCTGATAACATGATTGGAGCTTATTCTGATTCAACTTCAAACTCATACAATCTACCAATTTCAAGTGATACATATTGGGATGAATATGAAAACAACAATATAAGCATTTGTATGTTAGCATGTCAAGAGTCTTCTCAATCAATAACCATGGCAGTAAATGGTGTAAATGTTAAAACATGGACAAGTGGGGAAATAGATGTTTGCGGAAGTTCTTGTTATAATTTTGGAAAGTATTGTGTATCTGTGGATAAGAGCTTTTTTAATATAGGAAATAATCCAATAACCTTAACAACTCCATATGTTGCCCCTGAAAGAAGTAATAGATATGGTTTTGCAACTCAGGCTCAATTAATAGGTGTTGACTCTGGATTGCTTTCGAGCAATGATGGAATTTGGCTTCCAACAACAACATACAAAGCATTAAGCAATGTAAGTATAAAAGTTGGTGGTCAGACTGTATACTCAAATGCATCTTCATCCTTAGAGTTTCATTCAAGTTCAACGAATGTTTCACTTATATCTGCAAACTGCACTTCATTTTCAAATTGCACAATTCCTATTGAAATATTTTCCTCTAGATCTGGTTATTTGAATTTAAGCAAAGTTTCTTTAAATTATACATCTTATTCCACTGAGGATTTTTCAAGAAGCTTTACAATAAACACAAACTCTCAAAATCCATTAATATCTTTTGGATTAAACACACCTGCAAATGACACTTTAACAAATCAAAGCAGCATATTTGTAAATATTTCCAGAACAGAAATAAATCCAAAGAATATAACATTTAGTCTTTACAACATTTCCATGTCCTTGGTCAAAAATGTAAGTTTCACAAATGATACCTTATTTTACAATTTCACAAACTTATCTTCAAACATTTATTATTATCAAGTTAATACATCCGATATTGTTGGAAATCAAAATTCAACAGAACTGAGAAAAATGACAATTAATAGACCTTTGGAGTTATACTTTTTATCAACATCATCACTTGGAAATTTATACAACACAAGGCAAGTCTTTGCTCATGTGTTTGTTTATGATGACAATTTCAAAAACATAACTTATAGAATATTTGATGAAAATAATAATGTGGCAACAACAGTTTACAACTCAGAAACAAACTTTCATTATTTTGATGGATTAACAGCAGGCAATTACACGTTTAATGTAGAAGCTTGTGATGTCTTGGATTATTGCTCTATAACACCAAATAGATCTGTTAAAATTAACTCTCCTGGATTTGAAATAACAACGCCTCAATTCGATGCAGTGTTTGTTTCACAATTAACAGAGTATCTTATGCAAATTAAACACACCATCAATCGCTCACAAGTTTCTGCTTGTTGGTATAATGTAGAAAACTTAACTTCGTCTTTGCAATCTAAAGTTTCAAATACAAGTCTAGCAAATTGTGAAAACATTTCAATAACTTTAGCAGCTCCGGATGATACTGAAAGCAGATGGAAATATAGAATAAATCTTTTTGCAAATGATACACTTGGATTGCTTGGACAAACATATTCTGATTTTATAATAACACAGGAAAATGATGTGATTAATAATCCGGGAAGTAATGGTGGTAGCGGAGGAACAACAATAGTTGTTGGAGATACAAATGAAAGCAAATGGTCAATAAAAACAAAAGCATTTGACTTTCAGATGTCACAAGGAGCAGAAAGAACAGGAACTTTTGAATTTGAAAACTTAGGAACGATAGAGCAAACAATAAAATTAGAGTGCTCAGTTACTAATTCAAGTTTAAGCTCTTGTTCTTGGTTATCTTTTGAATCTAGCTCATTTGTATTGCCTGTTCAATCCAATTTTATAACTGAAAAAACATTTTCAATAAAGTTGCCGATAGACATTACAGAAGGAGAATATTTTCTCAACATTAGAGCAGTTGATGCAAAGAATAAAGATGCAATTATTACTCTAAAAATAATAGTTGGAGCTCCTGGAACTCAAATCGTCGAGACTGTAATTAAACTTGGAAAAGACAAAGAACTTACAATATTTGGAAAAGTAATTAAAGTGCCTTACTTTATTATTTTTGCACTCTTTTCTCTAATTTCATATTTTTTCTTCAATTATATTGTTTTTCGAAAGATGAAGATTTTGAAAGAGATAAGACTGTTCTTAAGCATAGCAATCTCTGTAATCATAAGTTTTATAGCAATTATCTTTATCTAAAATTAATAATAATATTTAAAAACTAAAATATATATGTAATTACATGAAAAAAAGCAATAAAATCGCATGGATTTCTCTAGCATTAATTGTGGTAGCAGGTTTGTTTGCTTTTGGAGTTTCTCAAACTTATTCAGGAGCAACAATTTTAAGCATTTCGAATGCAAAGTTTCTAACAAATTCTCCTGATGCACAAGGTGAAAATGCTTTTTTAATTGATGTGGTTGTTAATAAAGGCGGTGAATCTTTGGCTGGAGAAATTACTCCTGAAGATTTAAAGAGTTATGGATTAACACAAATTCCTTCTGGTCCAATTAAAGTTTATTTTAATTTAAAAAATGTTTCTTGCAATTATGATATTGCTGCTGATGACTTAACTATATATAAGATGTATCAAGCTACTGTTAGAAAGTCTTTATGTGGTCAAAGATGTTTGTCGGGCTGCTCTGATAGAAGTTCGTGTCCTTATGGCGACATTAATTTAGAGACTGTAAAAGCAAATTGTCGAGGAGATTGGTTTGTTGCAGGAGTTCATAATCCTGAATTCTGCAATAAAGTATTTGCACCAACAGGAACAAATACAGCATCTCCAGGAGCAGCAATAGCTGGTGGAAGTTGTGACTCAATTGTTAATATACAACAAACTCCAATAAGACCTGAACTTGGAATGGAAGCTTCTGAATGGTGTTATGCAATGCCTGCCGAAATATTGCAAGGATGGGATGGAGATCACTGGAGAGTTACACACATCGGGGGCATTCCTTGGTTTTCAGGATATAAGATTGGAACAATCGCTTCTCCAACTTTCGAAGTTGAGGTAATTGTCGAGAATAGTGAAGGTGATAAAGTTTCAGCTGTGCTATCAAATAAAGAGACATCAAAATTTTTGTCTGACATTGGAAAAGTTAAATGGGTAGGAAATTTGGTTGCACAGCAATATTGCGGAGTGCCATCTGTTGATAAAGCTGTTGTAAGAGATTTAAACACCAACGCAATGAAAGTTATAAGCAAAAATTATTATGATGACTACAAATCTAAATTTTTTGAATTGATAAATTTCGATAATAATTATTATGCAACAGTTGCTACAGACCCAGGAGTTGGAGCTGATGTTCTTTGGGATAAAATGTCAACATTAAATGCTTTACATAGAAATATCTATGATGAGGATATAAAAGACAACTGTGTAATACAAGGAATGCAATATGTTTGCACTCCGACTCAGGACATAATATACCCCGAATTACAATTAACTTTGAAAGCATCTTGGATCGGAATTGTTATTCCAAATGGAAATCCAAAAATAAATGATGTCACAGTCGCTCCAAAGATATTCGACGGAGAAGCTTCTTTTGTAAAAGTTGATATAGAAAATATCGGAAAAGAATTGGATTCATTCGACATTTATATGGATTGTGGAAATGAAATATCTTTAGGCTCTGTTAGAAAGTCTTTAGCTGCTGGAGAAAAAGATTATGTTAATCTTAATTTCGTTGCTGATGTCGGAAAATACAATTGCTTGGCGATAATGTATTCTTTAAACAATCCAATGGCAAGAGATGAAAAAGCATTTACTTTGGATATTAAAGAAAGAGACACCCCAAAACCACAAAGCTGTGAAGATATACCAGAGCAACCTTGTGATAAAGCATTATGGCAAGCATATCCCATATGTGGATGGAACACTCAATTTTGTCAAGATGAAAAACCATTTCCTTGGATGTATGTAATTATCGGTGGAATTGGAATTACAGTCCTGCTTGTTATTATGACAAAGTTAAGTAAACCTCGGAGGAAGAAAAGAAAATGAATAATAAAAGAGGATTTTTTCCAGTTTTAACACTAGGAATGGTGATAGCTTTAATTGTTGGAATATTATTTTTGGTTTTAGGAATTGGATTCTTTATCAATATGAATAAGTTTCTATTAATAGGAGCTGCAATTGTTGTTCTAACGCTTATATTTGGCTTTAAGGGCGACTTTAATAAAACAAAAGGAAAATATATGATGTTTTTTTTGCTTATTGGAGTCATGTTTATTGCATCGTCTTCTTTGCTTGTTCAAAATTCTTTTGTTAGCAACGACCAAATAGAATATGTTGATGACCCACAAATTGGAATGATTGAATATAAAATTTACACACCAACGATTTGGGATAAAATATTCTCAGTTTTCAAAGTGCAACAATCTGCTTTTGGAACAACTTCTTTAAAGGTTGGAGAGCAAACAACGATATATGATCAAATTCCTGCAAAAATAGGAAATCAATTTGTTGGCAAAGTTGTTTTTGGAATTTACAAAGACAATTCAAGACTAGGAGTTTATACTCCTGATTATAGAAATGATGGGATAACAAATAAAAGAGTCTCTATGACTTTCTATGCTCAGCAAGCAGGAAAATATAGAGGAGTTACTGAACTGTATCTGTGTCCAACAACTTCTTATGCTTTGAGTTCTTGTTCTATGTCAAGTTATAGCGGTGGAGTTTCTATTAATGAATTAACAATTACCGATACAGTTACACCTCCAACTTGTTCTAAGAAATCAGGATGGACAAGTTGGGCAAACTTTGCTTCTATCGATAATGGCAATGTTCAAAGAAGAGCTTATGAAACAGTTGACTCTGTCTCTTGCACAGTTTCTATAACTTCCACAGAATTAAAAACCATTTGCTCTTCAGGATATGTTATTGAAGGAACTTCTTCTTCAACATCTGGAAGCGGTTCAAAGAATTGTGTTATTAAAGAAGAGATAATCACTCCTCCTCTTCCTCCACCTCCTGTTGATGATGAAGATGAAATAATTTTAGAAACATGTTTTGATGGAACTCGAAATCAAGACGAAGTTGGAATAGATTGTGGTGGCTCAATGTGTTCAGTTTGCTCAGTTTCTAAAACTCCTGGATATATTTTAGAAAATAACAAATGTCAATCAGTTGACGATAAAGCTCAATATTCGACAAAGGAAGCTTGTGAAAAAGATATAATTATCGAGGATAGCACAGAAAAAGGAATAGACTGGTTCTTTCAAAAATATGGAGTTTATTTTGCAATTGGATTTGGCTTCTTTATGCTAATAATGATAATGCTTATCGTTAAAAATCTTATGTCAAGACGAAAATAAAATTAATAATAATATTTATAAAGATAAAAAGGCATTAAATTACATGAAAAAAAACAACAGAACATTGATTGGAGTTCTTGCTTTAATTATTTTAATAGGTATTGCTGCTTTTGGAATTCAGCAGACGACTCTTTCTGATAAAGGATATGTTCAAGCTCCGATGTTTGGATTTATAAAATGTGACCCTTCTGGAACTGTTAAGTCTTCATCGGTCTTTTCCATGATTGGAGAAAAGCAAGTGGGATGTTCGGAAGTTGGACCAACAACAAATTGTCAACTTGTTGTTAAAACTCCCGATTATAGCTGGTGGTCCGATTTTGAAAGAAGAGTCACTGTAACTGATCAATTGGGAAATAAAATATTTCAAAAGAAATTTAATTCAATGTTTGGAAGTTCTTCCTCTCAAACAAATGCGATTATTGAAACTCTAATTCCAGGAGATTATTTAAATCCAATCTACTATAACATTAAAGTCGAATATCAAAATTTATTGCTACAATGGAAAATAGATAACAAAGCGATTCAGTATTTTTACAATTATCAGCCTTATGTTATTAAAAAGTATGATAGTTTCTCATCTTCAAATGGACAAGCAATAACAAATATAGGAAAAACTTCTTGTGAAATTTCTTCACAGATATCCTCGGACATAATTATATCTTCATCTATAGACTTGGGAGCAAAAGAAGGAAATCCTGATAGATTAGAGCCAAATGAAGCTTATACATATTTCACAAGACATGTTACAGTTCCAAGTTTCTCAAGAGGAACAGATGTTGCTGGTGCTTATTGTGTTTCGACTGCAAGTGGAGGATCTTTATATCAGATTGAAGAAGTTACAACAGAGAGTGGAACTTATCAGATTGTCTCTCCCTCCTATAGTGACTTCATACGAAATGTTGACTGCTGTAATGGTGACTCAACTCCAACAAAAGTTTGTAGAAATAATATGTGGGTATCAACAGCAAATGCAGAATGCTCGGCAACAAAGCCCTGTACAAGTGATCAATGGCAAAGAGATGCTTCTGATGCATCTGGAAAGCGAGCTATAAAATATGCTTGTGTAAACAGCAAATGTGTTGCTCAGATAAAACAAGTTGCTTGCACACTTGATTCTCAATGTAATGCAGGAGAAATTTGTTCAGGATTTGAGTGCAAAGAAACATGTGTTGGATGCAACATTAATAATGCTTGTGGAAATGGAAAGTGTGAAAGCTGGGAAAGCATTGATACTTGCAAGTCAGATTGTTCGGTTAATGATTCTGACACATGTTCCTTATGGTGGCAAGTTCCAGGAACAAAAGTAACCATCTCAAGATCTTGGTATAATTATTTTGGACTAGGAAAACCAACAGTTGTAGAAACTCCAACTTGTAATGTTGCTGGATGGCTGGTTTATTTAATTGTTGCTGGCTCAATAGTTATTGTTCTCGTCTCTGCTTTAATTATATTTAGACCTGAAATTAAAAAAGGAAGCAAGAAGAAAAAATGATAGGGAATTACGAATTAAATTTAAGTTTGCTGTGTCTTCCGTCAGAGAGATGCAGTGAATTTAATCTCATGTGAAAAATGCTAACAATAAAAGACTTAATCAAAGACGAAAGAGAAGCAATAACTGCATACAAAGCTTATTTAGCACAAGGAGTTAAAAATCCTAAAATGATTCCTGTAATCAAAAAAATTATCAGAGACGAGGAAGATCACATAAGATTTCTAAATAAATTAGAGAAACTCCGAGCAATATGAAAGAAAGAACTCGCTGCGAAGTCTACTCTCGAGTGTGTGGATATATCAGACCAACATCTCAGTGGAATGATGGAAAGGCAGAAGAATTCAAAGATAGAGTTCTCTTCTCTGTAAATAGCAAATGACATCTTTAAACATCACAGAAGTTTGCACTCTTCCAAAAGAGCAGTTTATAACGGAAGTTGGTCAATCAGTGGCTTTACCTTCACTTTTAACACTGTTTGCAGGGCTATCCTTGATACTTTTAATAGTGGGAATGATATTTATACATGGAAAAGAAAGCAAGCTTAAAATGCTCGGAATTTGGTTTTTAACCACCATTGCAGGAGCAATTCTTTTGCTTGGAATATACTTTAATCCAAACACCATATTTGATTATTTTCAGAAGTTTATAGGACTTCTTTCTTAAGATGAATACATATAACATTGATGACATTTTTAGAAGATACTGCTCAGCTGTAAACATGTCTTATTCCGAAATGTTAGCATGGAACAAAAACCCATGTTCGTTAAAAGCATCTCTTTCTAGAGAACCAGTTAGACGAAATCTTTACATATTATCTCTTAATAAAAGTGATTGGACACAATTGACTTGCAAAAAAGCTTTGAAAACAATTTCTTATTTAGCAAGAGCACGAGAAATAAAATCCTCAAAGATTGTTGCTTGTGGATATACGAAAAATGAAATTGCTCTAAAGAATTGGGCTTATGATGTTAAAAAATAAAAACATAAAAAAAGATTTTCTGAAAAAAGTTTACTTATCTCTTTTTCTTTTTGACTGCTTTTTTCTTTGTCATTGTTTCTCCTAATTTATTCATTAATGTGCAAATAAACAAATGTTTATAAATATTATTATTAATGATTGGTTTTTCTCTTAAAATAAAATTAATAATAATATTTATAAACTAAAAAAACAATAAATATACATGAAAAACACTTACAAAATCACAGGTCGAATAAAAATGACTTTGCCAAATGATGTAATTGAATTGGATGGTTATAAAATTCAAGCTTATTCTTCAAAACAAGCTATTTTCTATGCATCTTTAGATATTGCTTCCAAAGGCTCTTTCGGAAAGATGTCACCAAAACATTTGTATAAAAGAATGCTAAAAAGTAATTTAAAGGTGGTGGAAATATGAGTTATCAATCGACGAAAAAAGAACTGCAAGATCGAAGAGAGGTAGTTGCAAATGCAAAAGGTTACATTAAAAGTATTTTGGTTGCTCTAAATAAATGGAAAGCAGGCTCTAATTCTGAGCAAGAATACATCGATGAAAAGATGTATAAATTAAATGTTCTTTTGAGAACAGGAAGATTATAACAATGGCATTAAAAGACTTGGGATCAGGATCGATTGCAAAATCTTTAAGATTAATAAAGACAGATATAGCTCAATTAAAAAGAACAAAGGGAAAGTTGCTTGAAGAACATTATAATTTGGAAGCAGATGAAGTCCAAGATGCAATTAAAATATTGGAGAAACTTTGGAACTAACAAATGGCACAATCAAAATGGCAAAATGGATTAAGATTTTTAAAAATAAATTTAAGGGTGCCAAAGTTGAAAAACTTGGCTTTGATTAAATGACACTATCTCTGAAAACAATTAAAATTTTAAAATCGGAGGCTTTATCAGTTGTAAAAAATTCAGGGTATAACTCTGAAGAAGAAAAATCAGAAATTAAAGACATAAAAACAATAAAAAATGCTCGTTCTGCTATTAATTATTTTCAAGGCACTGCTTGGGATTTAGAAAGTTTTGTTCATCTAATCTCGCATATAAAAATATCTTCAAGAGATAAAATTCAACTATTAGGTTTAGCTACTAAATTAAAAGATGACTGGGATTAACAAATGGCACAATCAAAATGGCAAAAACACTTAATGTCTGTTTATGCAGACTTGAAAAAAAGAGACTCATCAATTAAATTAAGCGATGCGATGAAAGTTGCAAAGAAGAGTTATAAGAAATAACATGGTCTCAAAAATAATCGTCAAAAATGCAGTGGTAAGAAAACCAGGATTTCTATATTACATAGATGGACAAGGAAATGTCTGCGAAGCTAAAATGGCAAGAGGAAAGAAAAAGGTGAAGAAAAAATGATTTCAGAAGAGCAGTTTAAGAAAATGGGAATAAAAATATCAAAAAACATCAAGGACTGGTATAAAGCAGCTTTGCATCCTGATTGGCATTATTCCATGGATTTTAGAGATAGACTGGGCAACAAATTTTCTTATACAATTGCAGGAATGTATGATCTGTTTAACAATTCTTTATATGATAATGGAAAATTGAAACCAAAATATTTGAAAATGCAAAATAAATTATATGGTAAGAATGATAAAAAGAAATGAAAACCTACAGAGTAACATTCAAAGGACCCGAATTAGAATACAAAAGAATTGTTGAAGCAAAAACCGAAAAGCAAGCAATCAAACAAGTTTATTTATCCTTGCACAAAACTGCAAGAAAACTTGCGTTTAATTTTGAAGCAACTCCAATTGCACCAGACAATCACATAAGAATTAAAGGAGGAAGGAAAAATCCAGCTCTTTATTAAAATGACAAAATACAAAATTCAATTAATTGCTTATGATGAAAAAAACAAGCCTGTTATTTCAGAAACTCATACAGTAACAAGTTTTTCTCAAGCTTTAACAAAAAAGAATAAAATGAAAAAAGAGCAATTCGTTAAGAGAGTCGAAGCTAAAATATTGAGGACTGTGAAATGAAAAAACAAAACAAGAAAAATATTGCTGAAGTGCTTTTCTTCCTCGGTTTGGCTGCTTTCTTTTTGCAAATAGCTTATCTTATTTACACAGGAATTAATAATGGAGACACTCAGATGCTAAGAACAGGACTTTGGAATATTCCAGTATTCTTGTCTATTTTAATAGGATTTCTTTGGAGGATAAACGAGTAACATGGCACTAAAAGATTGGAAAAAGATAAGAAATCATCCATATATGATTGAATACTCAAACTTGAAAAAGGCAAAATTGGTAGCAATATATGCTGCAAAAACTCCTCTTGTCTGGTTTGTTGCAATAGGAGACTCTTGGTATGGCAAAGGTTTGAAAGACCAAATTTCTACAAAGAAAAAATCAGATGCACTCAATTTTGCTAAATCTTATATGAGGAAAAACTAATGCCATCTCCATCCTTAATCAAACAGTTGGAAAAGATACAAAAAAGAAAAACTTCTATTTATCGAAATATAATAAATCTTGGGATAAAAAAAGACTTTGTAAAAGCACGAAAATATATGGCAAAAGAAGAAGATTTGATAAAAAGAATATCATGAAAGGTGAAATGTGATGGAAAAAGTATTTTATCAAAAATTGAAAGGAGGAAACACGAAATAGATGGCAAAAAAATTCAAAGCTCTCGATTTGACAGCAGGAATTTTAGCGACTGTGGGTGCTCTTAATTGGGGACTTGAAGTTCTAAATATGAATGTTGTTGAAGCTTTATCAAATGCTCTTTCCATGTCTTGGTTATCCACTTTTGTATATTCTCTTGTAGGTATTTCTGGTGCTTGGGTTGGAGTTAGAAGTTTGATGGGCAAATATATGCGATAAATATACAACTCTGATGTGCAGACATCAGATTTTTCTTTTTTAATAAATAAATTTATAAAGATCAAATTATTCAAATTATTATGAAAAAAAATTACTTCAAGGAAATTGAAAGCTTTGCTGAAAAGACATCAAATGAAAAGACATTAAAAGTTCTTGCAAGACAAGCAAAAAACAGATATAAAAAATTGCAAAAAACTCTGACTTCTGAAAAAGAAAAAAACGCTTTGAAAGAGCAGTTTAGAGCTCTTATCAATGCTATTCTAAATAAATAAATAAATTTAAAAAGATAATAATATTTGTTTTATTATCACCTCTTTTTTCCTAGAAGAGAGTGCAAAGGTATTTGGTTTTAGATACACTTTACTTGTGCACTCTTTTCCAGGTTATATCATTTTAAGCTTGAAAAACACTCAAAAATAAGCCAAATAAAGCGATTCTAGGTGGGTATTTTAATCTTCTTTGATATATTTACAGGCTATTTTTGCTCTCTAAATAGCTTTTCAAGAACTCGTATTGCTCAGGCTTTTTCTTCATTAAGAAATAAGAAAATTCAAATCCACCTTGGTGTGCAGAAAACGGTGCACGCTTGTGACAAGAATAACATGTTAGAACTCCGTTGTTGATATCATCCAAGAGCTCCTGATAACTTCTGAGAACAGCTTGCAAAGCAATTATGTGATGAGGATGACAATGCTTTCTGTCTTCTAATTTATTGTCACATCTCTGACAAGTCCAATTGTCTCTTTCTATAACTCGTAATTTCCACTCTTCGATTCTTCTTTTTATGTCTGCTTTCTTTGCTCTTTTGAGAATCCTTTCTGCTTGTCCCTTTGTAAAAGAAAAAATAAAAAATCCGTCTATCCAATAAGATTGTTTAATCCTCTTCTTTGACTTCTTGTTCTTCATCTTCAGATTCGTCCTCTTCGAATTCGTCTTCCATTTTATTTAATTCCTCCTTTCAAATTATCTGCAAACACAGTTATTGCTTTGAAAGAATTATATAATGACTTGAAGGGCAATCCGATTGCATTCAAAACTGTGTCAATCGAGCCTTGACCAGACATCCAGCCATACATCATGTTGATAAGTATTTGCAAAAATAAAAATATCAAGATGGCTGCTGAATAGTTTGCAAAGACATTCAGCTTATTTGACCAAGGAGAAATGCTAAACAGCCAAGCAAATAATCTTAACCATGCAAAAATTATTATGAAAGCTTTAAACAATCCATAGAAGTCTTTCAATTCTTTAAACTTTCCATCATTCTCGCTTAGAATTATCTTTTCACTTTGCTCGTCTAAATTCTTAGTTGCAAGTCCTATTTCTTTTGCCAATTCAATTAAAAATACAGAGCCACTTCTTTGTTGAACTCCCTTAACAACTGCAGAGCTAAAAAGAAGAATTACAACAAGAAACCAAAATCCATATTTTAGAAATACAATTAGTGAAGCAAAGAATCCTTTAGATGCCGTTGCAGCAGCAACGGGAGCAAATCCAGTCATTTTACAATATCAAACTTTGAAGGCATTATATCTATCCAAAGCTTCAATTTATTTTGCTCTAGAATAAATTCTCTGAGTTTTCTATTGTTCAAAAGATAAAATTTACAAGATCCAATTGAATTTCTATAAGAAACTATATTTTTCTTTGTTAGAATCGCCATAATCTTTTGCAATATAGGATGACCTCTGCTTATTTGCAATCTTTTTGACAAATCAGTTTGATTAAACTCTGACATTTTGAGAAAAAATATTTTGATAAGATAATCAATTTCTTTTAGACTCAAATCCATAATCTGGGCATTGGACATTAAATCATTGTCTTTTTTCATGATATTATGTGCTCTTTTATCTTTTTAAATATTTTTATTATGCTATAATTTAAAAAATAAATTGCATAATCTTTTTTTATAAATATTTATAATGCCTTTAATATATAATATCTTATGAACAAAAATCATAGAGCACACACAAGAGCTCTCAAAACAAATACTGTGAGTGAAAAGAGGTTTTTTTTAAATAAATTATGGCTAAACAAATTAATTGGACAATAATGGCATTTTTGCTTATCGGAATTGTTATCGCGGGCTCTATAGCTTACGGAACATTCGGAGTAAAAGAAACCATGATCGACGAAGAAGGAAATCCTATCGACGTAATAGATGATGGATGTCAAGTTGCACCAACTGTGAGTGTAGTTGCTACTGACGCTTTAAGCCCCGATACAACAGTTTCTGTTGGCTCAGCTTATAGAGTTAATGGTAAATACTTAGGATATACATATACAAATCCTGCTAAAGGCGATAAAGTAGAAATTCTTGTAAACGCATCAAATTATATTGATACTGCTCTTGAATCTTTTACTGTCGAATGTAAAGCAAACAATAGATATGCAGAAGTATATGCTACTGCTGCTCCTACAATAACAATATTGGAGGACTCTACTACATTAACAGATGCTGCTACTGGTGGAGCTGCTAACTTAACTGCTCTTGGAGCTGGTTCAAGTGAAACTGCTACATTAAGAATCAAAGGAGCTTCTAAGAAATCAACTTCCGACTTAATTTTCGTTGTCGAACTATCCTCTGTTCAAAATGTCTCTGACGTTATTGTAACTGATGCTAGTGGCAAGGAATTAGTTGAAGTAGATATGCCAAGCTTCTATGCTAATACATTGTCTTCTCCTTATACAAAGGCATTTTTAATACCAGCTAAATTGAATGGTGTTCAAAGTGAATATACTTTAGATATTTCAGCTAAGACAGATAAAACTGTAACTGGTGCTGTTTATACAACTGTATATGGTTCTCAATCTGCTGTTGACAAGAACGGAGCGTTCTTAGAATCTGCAATTGAAAACTCGAACGGAGATACAAAATACGAGTTCACAGCTGATTACGACTTCTTCATAAACGCTTAAATTCCCTAAATTTAGTGTGTTTATAAAAGTCTAGAGAGTCAAGGATTGCCTTGCTCTCTTTTTTTCTTTTTTTCATAAATCAAAACAGTGTGGTGTAATCTGGCAAGCACACAAGGCTCATAACCTTGAAGTCTGGTTCAAATCCAGCATCTGTTATAAATACGAAAAAAATATTCTAAAATTGTTTATTATGGTTGGAACAAATGTATAAATTCCAAGCAAGACAATAACTATTTGACAAATATGAATCCATTTTCTATCATGATATTCTAGATGACTTCTTCGTAAATAAACATACAAGAGATTAATTAAATGAGGCAAAATCAAAACAATTAAGTGTGTTTTAACTTGAAGAAAAAACATTGGTATCAATCCAAGTTCTAATCCATAATCATCAAAGTATTTTGCGATTATTGGATTTCCTTCTTGAGCTCCTACACTTAGAGCCAGATAAGTTGAAAGAATGTCTCCGAGAGTTAATAAAAGCAAGACAAGTAAACAAACCGAGAAAAAATAAATATCTTTCTGCTTGTCTTTAAACATGTTCAAACTCCTGATTAATCTTGTCAAAAGCTTCTTTGCTCTTTCCTTCATATAATACTCCTCTGAATAAAGAAGTGTCAATCAATCTTGTCTTTTCAACAAGCAATCCAACCAAGTCTATTACTTCCAAAACTTCTTTTTTGTGAGTTAGGTGAAAAAGTTTTCGTATTCTTATCTTCTGAAAAAGATTGGCTTTGTCTATTAAGTTTAACAAGTCCGATATGCTTTTGAATGTTGCTTCATTGGCTTTAATTTCTCTTTCAATTTCTGCCTTCAAATCACTATTTTCTGTGCAATTAAAGACATTGATTAAAGCTCTAACTCCAAAGCAATAAATTTTTGCAGATGCTTCTGACTTTTGATCAAATAGATAGAAATCTCTTTCCATGGGAGATTTTTCAAAAACTTTTTGTGCTAGCTCTTTGAAAGAGTCAAATTCTGCTTGTGAAAACTTTTTAAAATCAATCATCTTCTTCCTCCAAAAAAGTCTTTCATGCTCATAACAGGTGGCATTATTTTTGCTTCTGGAACTTCACTGTTTTCAGTTTCAACTTCTTCTCCTTCTGTTTCTTCAGCCATTGAATCATCTCCGTATTCTTCTTTTAAATTCTTTTTCTTTTGGCTTTCTTCTTCTCTTTTCTGCTTATATTTTTCTTTAATCTTTTTCGTTTCTTCTTCAATCATGTCCATTGTTTCTGTTACCACTTTCCAATCACCACCATGACTTTCCCAAAAGGTTTTATAAAAATTAGGAAATTCTTTTTTCCAAAACGCAGATCTTGGCAATATGACCTGAACTTTTCTAACTATAGGAGCTCCTGATTCAGCAATAAAACACTGTCCTTTTTCAAGCATATCCAATTCATTTGCTTGTGCTCTTAACATACGCCCTGTTTTTATAAGTTCAGCACACATTTCATCTTTGTCTCTTGTAGACGAAGTCCTAAACATCATAACATAATCAGATGCTCCTTCAACTAATCCTTTTACTTCATATGGACTCTGACAATCGAGACAAAAATAGAAACCACGACGTCCCATTCGTATATAATGAGCCATGTTGCTTTTGAAAATTTTCAATCTGTCTTCTATGACTGCATCATCTGTCGCTCTAAAGAATGTCGCTGCTTCTCTAATAAATCCAATATTCTTTTTGGGAATTTTATTGTCATCAATTAAGTCAGACAAACGACTGCAAAAATAATTAATCACGAATAGATGAAACTTTTCAGGAACAAAATCTAAGCACAGCACAGTTATTGCTTCTTGATTTTTAGCTTCTGATATTAAATCAATGTTCGTAGAACAATATTCACTTTGCAAAAACCTTTCTCTGATCATTGGAAGAATAAAGTTTTTATAAAGAATAGTTGTATCACACTTTTGTTTTTCTGAGTAATAATCCAAAGCTTGAACATTGTCGTGTTTATCCAATTTGTTTTGCAATTCTTCCCAATGAAATTTAGAGTTCTCTGAAGGATTTCCAATGACCATTTTTATGTCATCTACTGTTATGTCTTTAATGGATATCGTAAAATACTTTGAATTAACAACAAATTCTTCTCCAACTTTCTTTATTGGAAGCTTTTTTACAGCTCCACTTTCAAAATAAGGATATAACATGTTTACTTTATATTGTTTTGGAAATTCTTCAGAAAACTTTGCAAGTATTTTAAGCTTGTCCCAATAAGTCTTTTCAGTGGAAGGAGTTGTCCAATATAATCCCTCATTTCTTTCTCCACCATACAAATCCCAAACCTTATATCCTTTGTTGTCATGAAAACCTTCAATTATTGATTTTGCAGAGACAGATTTACCGCCACCCATACGACCAAAAATGAAAATCGGACCTTCTAAATCTGAATTTGGATAATAAGTCTTCAAAGGAGTTGTTTTAAAGAATTTCTTAACCATTAATACTCCTCAAATCTATGCCATTCTCCAGGACGGTTTGTTTTAATTCCCATTGGACCTCTTCTTTTAGAAGATTTTGTGTCTTTTGCAAACTCTCTTTCAAAGCTTAAATCGTCTTCCATCTCTTCGACCAATTCTTTTTTTTCTTCATAAGTTTCGACTTCTGTCATTCGCTTTTGATACTCTTCTTTGGCTTTTTTCAAGTCTTTGTTGACATTCTTTTCTCTTAAGAAGCCATTCTCTCCTATTTCTCCAAGCCAAAATAGCCAGAATCCTTCATATCCCCCTTGCCAAGCTAGTATTTGATATCTTCCTTGTCCCCACTTCTTGCTAATTAAGTTTGCTAGTTGTCCTTCTGTTTTTATAGACGAGGTTTCATCGATTAACAGTCTTCCTCCTGGAACTTCAACATGTCTATACCAAGAATAGCCGAAAGGACCACCTTTCTTTATCATTAATTTAATCGGCTTCATAAATGTGTCTCCTGTTCTGACTAGGTGCATGAACTAAGATTAAAATCAAGAAAAAACTCAATCCTGTATAAAATAAGCTATTTCCATAATAAGAAAAAACCATGCCCAAAAGTCCCAATAAAGCAACTCCTATAAGTTCAGAGTTGTCTAGGGAAATGAGTTCTTTTTTATATTTTTTCATTTATTCTCTTTGGCTCTTTCAAAGCTTATGATTTTTTTAATTTGATAACAGACATAGAAGAACAAAATAAGTCCAAATGTGTAAACTGTCTGGTCAACAATGAAAGCTTCCAGAAGACACAAGAAAGAAAGCATCCAAATTAAGAAGATTGAAAAGTTCTTGTTTACGATGTCTTTGATTCCTTTAAGTGGATTGTGCATTTTGGCTCCTTAAGTTACGAATAAAGTCGGGGTCTTTTTCAACTACATATTTGAAGATGTGATCTTGCAAAGCAATACTAGCTAGTCCTGCACCGGGCTTCACCATCATACTTATAAAATTAGGATCGGTTTGAACAAGTTTCCACCATCTCTTGAAAATAGGTTTAAATTCTTCACGAATATACATTTGAAAAGAATTGAATTGTTCGAGAGTTTTTGGAAATTTTGGTTCTGCCATTTCATTATATTATAATATATTATGTTTTTAAAGTTTTTCACAAAATTATAATTATATAATTATAATTATATAATTGAAAAAAGTATTATCTCCATATTTGAAAACATTTAATAATGAAAGGGCAAAATAAGAATTATATATAAGGTAATAGCCTGCAAAGGAAAAATTTATAAAGATAATGTGTTATTCTTTTAGTATAAAAGAATTCAAGTTCTATAGGAGTTCTATTGAATAAAGGACGTTTTTGAATTCTTTAACACAACAAATGGATACGACACACAAACATGTTTGGCTCAGAAAAGATAATGAGTTAATTTGTGAATGTGGAAAGACTAAACTCTTTCTTGACTTCTCAAATGAAGAAGTAGCAATAGGAATCAAATCGGATGGAAGAGAATATAGTGTAAGATCAAATCGTGATAGAATACTTAATCCCGATGAATGGTTCAATTTACTTTCTAATCTAAAAGAGCATCAGGTTTTCACATTCAAAGTCTTATTATTAACTGGTGCCAGAATTAATGAAGCTCAACACATTAAAGTAGAAGACATCGACTTTCCAAATCAAAGATTAGTTCTTAAAGTAACTAAAAGAAGACATGGCGACAATATACAAAATAAAAGTAAAACCAGAACAATTCGTGTATCTAGAGAATTGATCAAAGATCTTCGAAAAGTAATTAATGACAATAATCTAAATAGAGAAAATGAATTAGGATTACTTTCACAACCTGCCGCACATAAAGCTTTAAAGAAAGCCCTAGAAAAAGCAAAAGTAAAAGACTATAAAATGTTATCAATTCATAGTATAAGAAAAACGTCTGAGAATTGGGCATTGTCGATTGGAGTTGATAGTATGAAATTATCTACCCGATTTGGACATAACTTAATTACACAATATGAACATTATTCCCAATCAGATTCATTTACTCCGAAAGAAAAAGAACAAATTCGACAAATCTATGGCGATACTTTTATTTAATTTCAAAAGTTGAAATTTCTTTAAATAAAGAAATTTATCAAGAGCAAGGATCTCCAAAGATGTATTTATCCATCTTCTTCATTAACCCTTCATGATGAGTTTGCATTGTTTTCAATTAGCACTTGTGAAATGAAAATGAGGTTCACAAGTCAAAAAGCTCATATCTTCCTCTTGGAAGTAACCTCCTCGATTAAGCTATTTAGCTCTTGAATGGGAATTTCATCATGATCGGGCTTCTTGCACCAAAGTTCATAAGGAATTTTTTTCGAAAGTCCACCTACCTTTCTTATATACAAAAGATAATTTTTTCTCTTAACAATTCTCCAACAAAAATGAACATGCTTTCTAGACTTGCAGTCAAATACTTTAATCCAGCCAACTCCTTTTGGACGAGCAAGAGCTCCTAGCTTTTGCATTTTTCCTCCTTTGCTTTTTCTATTTTTAATACAATCATGTTATTCTTAACATCCATTTCTAGCTCAGTTTCTTTATAAACATGCTCGTTGTATGGAGCCAAAGCTTTTGTAACAATACCATCGTGTCTTTTTGTTCCACAAGATACTTTGTAAGAGTCGTCAGAAGAAATTTTTAGAAATCTTATCCCAAGATATTCTTGCTTTTCTACTTTAGAGAAAAATAATTCAACAAAATGTCCGGAATTGAAAACTCTTCGAAATTGTTTGCTAAAATATAAGTTGGCAGAGTAATATGTGCCATCTTTGTGCTTGGTTCTTTTTATTCTCACAGCATAATTTCCATATTTATTCGGAGAAGAATACGACCTTTTATTTGCTTTCCAATCGAAAACAGTTTGACTTTCTTTTATCTTGAAAGATTCTATTTCACTTCTCATTTTAATCCCTCTAAAAATTTATCATTATTGGTATTCTTTCGTTTGGTCATTCTATTAACTCGTTCTTTCTTGGTTATATCCGAAATAGCTTTGCAATCATCTTCCATTTTCTGTCTTGCTTCACTTGCAGTATACCCGTTTTGAATATGCTTATATATTATCATTCTTTTTTCGTCAGGCGAAAGAAATCTCTTCATCCATATCACTCTCCCTCTTTTTTTTAATTATTTTCTTTTTGCTCCTTATTTTTAAAGGAATTCCTCTTGAAGAATGATAAAGACATTCTCGACAAGCTCTAACATTTCCGATTTTTACAAGAGCTCGTAATCTCATCATTCTCTTGCAATGAAAGCATTCAAACTTTTTCGTTACCATCTTTATCATTTCGAAATCGAATAAATGTAGGATGTCTTACTAAATCTTTTGCTCCAACTAACATTCCTTTAAATTCAATTTCTTTTCCAATATAATTTTCTTTGTTATTCCAAATTTCTTTTCGAAAACTTTCTAATCCTGTCAAACAAACTTTTTGTTCTTGTCCTTCATAATTAACTACAAAACATGCGGCAATTCCTGTTGGAATCATTGCATCTTTACAATGATGCTTTTGTGAGTCTCCTAATTCGTTTTTATAACTTTCTGAAGTATTTTCCATTCTTTCTTCGACTCTTATGATCTTTGCATCAAAAGTTAAGAATGGTTTTACTTTATACATATCCCCAGATTTTAATGTTGCTCTTCCAAACTTATATTTAGATTGTGGATTCTTTAGAATTAAACCTTCAAATCCATCTTTTAATACATTTTCAAATAATTCTTCTGTGTCTTGTTGATTTCGAACTTCTTGTTGAATTAATGTAAAAACTAATAATGGAAATTCTATTTCTAGTTTATTACAATATACGATTCTAGTCCAAAACTCCATATCGATTTGATCTTTATAAATACAATCAAAACAATTAAATTTTAGTTCATTAGGCAATTGTTCATGTTCTAAATCCTCTGTCATTACAAAATGTGTGATCTGTTGGAATGTTAAACCATGTCCATAGATTTCTCCATCAAGAATTACATTATGCACTTTACTAAAGTCTTTTAACGGTTGAAATTTTTCTTGCAATTGTTTATTTGGAATTTCTTTCAGACTTCTTGAAAGCATTTTTCCATTTATAAAAATTGTTCTTATGCCATCTAACTTTGTTGATGCTAGTAAAGGATATTTTATAGTTGATAAATCGACCTTGTCATTAGGAGCGAGCATTGGACGAAATTCTTTCATTTCATTGTCTCCCATCCTACTATAACGCCCAGAGTATAAACAAGAAATGTTCCTATAATTAGACAAGAAAGACTAACCCAAGAAGAAACAGCGTAAAATGAAAATGAAAGACATACTCCTGATGTGATTGCCCACAAAACATATATCCAATCTTTCATTTTGAAATCACCCAATTTAATTGGTTAATTACTCCTTGGAGAAAATCAACATTTCTTATATCTCCAATATTTTTTGAAGTTATTTGATGTTGTTTAACGATCTTTATTTGTTCTTCAATTTGTTTTTTTGTTTTCATTTGTTTTTATGTTTTTCATTAAATTTATTTTTAATGCCCAGAGGAGGACCTCTTTTTGTTGATTGTTTTAACAACTCTGCATATTCACTTTTTGAAAGATCATTTTTTGTAATTACTCTTAAATTATCAAAAACAGCAATTTTTCCGGGCTCAATATCATACATATTCATTTCTTCTGATGTCCACACCAGAACTGTTGAAGTTCCGTATCTCTTAATAATTTTTTTTGTCATTTTAAGGTGCCCCCTGTCCTAACCAGGGTAGACGAATTCCCAAATGTCGACATCGTAGTTTTATAAATGAGTTCTAGACCCCGAACTATTAAACCACTTTTATTTGCGAATCCAAGGATTTGAACATCGGGTTTGGAGCTTATGATTTGTAAAGTTTTCATTGTGTTTACCATATTAATAGATATTGATACTTATTTATAAATGTTGCTATATTGAAATTGTAACTTTGTAATTACATTAAAAAGAATCTAAGAATCTTTGGTTTGTTAATTTATTTTTTATATAGATGTCTACTACTTTTGGTTCAACATGAAGCATTTCAAATAGCTTTTCAACAATTTTTGCAATACTTTTTAATAACATGCTTTCCCAATCAATTGGCAAATCATCAGGAACTTCCCAAGTATTATTAAAACAAAAACAAGATGTTTTGTATTTATTCGATTTTTTAACATATAACAAATAAGGTTTTGGAGAAAATGTAAATCCGTTTACATTTGCGAGAGAATATCTTACTCCATCAATCCAAGGATTTGAAATCTTATACTCATCTAAATCCTTTGAAATAGCTTTTGGAATTCCGATTTCTTCCCAAGTATATTTTTTTGCATAAATCTTATCAATTTCTTGATAAATAAAAGCAATAATTGATTTTGTATCTTTTTCTGCTAAAATCATTTGAATCACAGTTTTTTGAATTTTTTTACTTACTAAACTTCGATCACTCTTAACCGTTGCAAATCCTTTGATCTCCATTTCTGGAACATCCAACATTCCTTTTTCCCAATCCCAGACAATATTTCCTGCATAGCACTTTTTGCCACCGGCATTTGCATAAATTCCGTATAATTTTTCGAATTTAATACTAATAAAACTTGCATCATTTCCCTTATCCGCAAACCAAGTTGCAAAAGAGTGATTGATGTCATCTTCTAATTGTTTTCCAATAGCAATTGCTTTTTCAGAATTTTCTTCGTGAACATCAACATAAACCGAATCTGTATCTGCAGTTATAACTTCATAACCTTTTTTTATACAAAGTTCTCGCATCTTTTCATTCAAAAATCTTCCAACAAATGTAATTGATTTTCCAATGTCAGGATTAAATAATCTAAAACCTGGATAAAGCGTGGCGCCGTAGAAGGAATTTTGAAAAGTTTTATAATAGTATTGTTTCTTATACATTGTTAAATATTTTTCGGGATATTTTTCTTTATCATACTCAGGTGTTTTCAAAAGTGCTCTTACCCCATCTCTCTTATCTAAAATATCTTGTAAAATATGTTTAAGTATGCCTGTTTCTTTTTTGAATTTGATTCCATTTCCAACACTTATTTCACCATTTAAATCAATAGTTTCCGGAGACATATTAAAACTTAACATAATAGATGGATATAAAGACTTTAAATCCAGAACAACAATGTTTTTACTTATACCAGATCTAGGAGCTAAAACAAATCCTCCTTCAATTGCATCGTAGTCTTTTGCGTAATTTTTTGATGGAAGTATAATTTTATTTTTACAATTTCTTAAAATGTATGTGTCAATAATTCTACTATTTTGTAAAATATCTGCTAATTCACAACCAGACATTTTTTTAATTCCTAATAGTGAATTAAGAATATTATATTTTTTGTTTAAAGCTATACAAATTTCAACATCTCGAATATTATACTCAATAAATTTATCAAAATCAGAAAGCCAAAAGTCGTGAATCCATCCTTTATATTGAATCTTTCCTGTTTTAAATTCAACTTGTCCAACAGCCTCCAGACTACCGGAAGGAACAGACTTCCATTTCATTCTTTTGTAACCCGCCATCAAATCAATAATAGCTCGTCCTTTAATATTGACTTTCTTTTCATGTTTACCCGTAGCATATTTTGCTTGTTTTTCTCCGGAGACAACATACTCTGTTGAGTATGAAATTTTCCGCAAAGGAGACATTTCACTGACATTTAAGTTCAAAGTTGCAAGTCTATGTAAAATATAAATCATATCAAAATTGACATTCCATCCCGTAAAAATGTCAATATCAAAATCAATTACAAACTTTTTGAAAATTTCCAGTAGTTGTTTTTCTGAAGTTACAACTTGTAATTCAACTTCAATTTCTGTTTTTAATTCTTTTTGAGTCGAAAGATATTTCTTTTCAAAAACTTCTTTGTCATCTTTTGTTGCAATGCAATATAATTTATTTGTATAATTATCATAAAAAGCAATTGAAATAATTGGTCTCATCATATCAGAGTTTGACCCTCCAACATAATCTGTTTCAATATCTACAATCATAACTCTTGGCTCAACATCAATTTCAGAATGAAAAACTTCGTTATTCTTAACTTCGTTATTCTTAACTTCTATTCCATCATACAAATCTTTGTCGATCAGATACTTCAAAGAATAATGAACATCTGCTTCAAATGTTTTTGTAAATAAAGATTTAAAAGTCCATGTATCAAAAGGATTATCGAAAATAATTTTAATCAATTTGTCGTTGTAAATACTCATGAATCCATATTCTTTTTTACAGGCAAAAGTAATTAAAGAGGCCTCATCTTCTAAAATATAAAAATATGGTTTTTGACCTTTTGTAATAAAATCCATTTTTGACTTATCTTCCCATCTTCCTAAAAATCTTAATCCACAAGAGTCTCCTCCTATTTGACATTGCTCAACATTGAAGAAAACACCTTTTTTATTTTCCATTCAACCACCCCTTATATTTCTTTAACATTTCTAGTTTCAAATTCTCATTTGCAAATCTTTTTTTCCAATGTTCTAAAACTAAATAATAGTCCGGGTTTTGAATCACAATATCAAATTCTTTGAAAAGTTTTTCCAGGCCTAAGATGTGATAACCGATGAACATCTTTTTGATTTCAAGTAGTTTTTTATGGTATTGTAACTGTTCAATTACAAGTAAATCTATGAAAAATGTTGGAAAAACTCGACAACTTCTAAAATAGATTTTATTATTTGATATGGATTCTATACAAGGATTCTTTTTTGTTATTTCTCCGCTATAATATGTTTTTAAGATATACTTTTTCTTTTTGTCAATATTTATATTAATAAAAGGAAGAATCGCATCTTCGTGAACAATTCTTGGAACAAAAGAAAGCAAAGAAACATCATTAAAAATTAATAACTGCCCTTTCTTTTTTGCTTTTTCACAAAAATAGATTAAAATATTCAAATAATCGTTTGTTACCAAGTTACACTAGAGGGCACATCCCGTTTGTATGCATGGAGTGAATCCACATAAACAATAAGTTTTCCCGTCTTTACATTTAGTTCTTTTGCAACATATTCCAGAAATAATGTTGCCTTATATAAATCAAGAGTCATAAAATTAACTAAATCCTGGCTCCGCATATGTAAAAACATATTCATTTTATCCCCGGCTAATGTTTTTCTAACAGCAAAACCATAAGACAGCGTGCAGGGGATTCTACGACCTATTCTATGAATATCTCGATTATCATGCATTGCAATATAGGCTCCTCTTGCGTATAAATTTCCTTTTAATCTTTTTATTAAAGAATCTAATTGAGGAATAATTCTTTCTCCATATCCATATGCAGATGTCCCGGAATTATTTTCATTACAAAATTTCTCAAAGTATTCTTTTGTGTATTGAGTTTTATCAAACCAAGTTTCTTTTGTTGTTGGATTGTGAATCATATCCCAAAACCATTGCTCTGCAACTTCCTTTGTTAAATGCTCTTTGTTAAACATTTTTTGAGCTAAGAACATCATTTCGTCTCGATCTGAAAAATCATTAATCATATACGACATTCCAAATAATTCTTTTTGTTCAAAGCCTTCGCCTTGTGTTACAATTTTTCCTTGAACAGACTTATCAAAAACCTCTTGACCTCTAGTAAAAACTTCTCGTGGTAATTCTTGAATAAGCTGTTTGAAATTCTTAAAAATTCGCATATTTAATATGAACTCTCCTGTCTAAATTTATTAACAATTCTTTTTCGAATAATAATATCTTTAATTTTTTCTTCTTCATATCCTAACAACAGAGGGATTTGCATAACAAAATTAAAAAAGTCTGCAAATTCCTCGGCGAAATGTTGTTGATCAACCGGGTATTCAGAAATAGACCATTCTCTAATTTTTAAACAATTTTGCATTTCCATCAATTCCTCAATTAAATAACAACTTATTCTTCTAAATTCTTTTTGACCTTCTTTTGTATCAATATCAATGGGCTCAGATTGATACTTTTGCATATATTCTTTGCCAATTTTCAAAAGTAAATCCATTGTGTCCTTTGGTTGTAAAGCTTGAACTTCTTTTTCAACTTCTTCGGGAGTTACATCAATAATATTCATTTTATCCAACCTCCATATGTTCCTGTTTGTAGCATTAACAAAATAACTTCATTGGAAGTTTGTTTAACAACATCTTGTTCTTCAATATTTGCTTTTTCATAATATAATTCTTTTCTTAAAACAATATTATTTCCATTTGAATAATCAAAAACAACATCTCTTAATTCAACCCATGCATGATGAAATCGAATTCCGGTCAATGGGCCTTGACCTAGAACTTTTGCATAACAAAAAACAAAAGTTGGATTTTCAGAAACCATTTGACAAGCTTTTATAAAATAGTCGCCATTTTTTGCGTCTTTTGTCATTTTATCCACTCCGGGCTTTTATTTTCTGGCCATACTGCAATTTTTAATTTATCATTTTGATAATATGCTCGATAAGCAATAACAGCATCCTTATTTTTATATTGCTCAGGCATTGCTTGAGCAAATGGAGTCAATCCGATATAAGGAATTTGTAGTTTGTCCTTATTTTTAATACACCAATCCAAAACTTGTTCAGATTTATGAACTCTTTTGTATCTTATTGTATATTCATAAAATAAAGTTTTTGTGTGAAGAATCAGCCAATCGATATTATTCATTGATTTTGATAGCCAAAGAGTGCAAGGATGTTTTGAATGACACGATTTGTAAGGGGCCTTTATATTATGCAAATTAAAAATTGTGCATAACATTTGTGTAGCCTCTAAAGGCATTTTAACAACGTGTTTATTACACTGTGCAATTGCTGCTTTCTCTGGATTTGTGTCCAATACAAAGATATTCATTTGTTCCTCTTTTTTGAAATGTAATTTATTTTTATTGTCATGTTTTTGTTAATAGATATTTATTTATAAATGTTTCCATTTATTTGGTGTAATTATAAAGTAAAAAAATAAAAAAAATTTGAAAGTAATTACTCTTTCTTTTTTGGGGCCTGTGCTCCTGATGCAGCAATAATTCGCTTGATTTTTGGAACGGCAGGACTTCCACCTAATTCTTTAGAGATTTCAGTGAATTTCTTTCCTTCCTTAAATAACTTAATTACTTTTGCCTCAACTTCTGGACCAAACTTTGGTTTCTTATCAACCTTTTCAGCTTTTGGGACAGATGTTTTTGCAGGAACTTTCTTTGCAACGACTTTGTTTTCAACCATATTTTCTTTTCCTCCTTTCATTTCTTGATTATAAGCTTCTCTCATGTATTTTTCTGTGCAATCTTCACATAAAACAGTTTTTGTTGATTGTCCAACTTCAACCATTTTTTTACAATTTGAACAAGGCAAATATTTTGTTCGAATAGCTTTTTGATTAGGCATTGTTAACAATCTCCTCTTTTTGTTGTCTTTGTTCAAGTTCTTGTTGTTCTTTTTCAATTCTTAGTTTTGCAATTTGTAAATTCGTTTTTTTCAAGTCTGCTTCAAGATGACCTTGTTTTCTTTGAATCACTTCATTGTTTTTGAACATTCCTTGTAAATCAGCTTGACAATTTTTAATTTGTGAAATTAATCCGCCCGCATATAACTCAAGCTTTGAAAGTTCATCTAACTTAGCATATACTTTCTGCTTTTGAAAAAATGCTTCTCTCTTTGCACTTCTTGCCTTTGCAGCATCCTTTGCAAGTTGATGTCTCGATTTTACAGCCATGAAATGAATCCTGATTGTTTTAAACCTTCTTTTTTTATTTTCATATGATTTTATATATTAATCTATTTATAAATGTTTCTTATTCTTATTTGTAATTTTAAAATAAGAACAAAAAATAAAAATATTTATAAACATAATATTTACTATTTGTTTATGATATTATACGATATTAAAGTAAAAGCCGAGACATATAAAAAAGAGTTAACATTTTCTTTCATTCAAGAAAGAATTAATTCTCAAAAAGTCTTTGCATACAATGGATTTATAACAGAGGTTGAAGAAAGTTTTATTAAATTTTTTGATGTGGTTATCGAAAAGGAATTTCCCATCATGTTTTCGGGTATTCAAACATTAGAAGTCTCAAGAAGAAAAGAGATTACACAAGATGAAGCACTTCTTATATTTAAACTTTGGAAAGAAAAAAATGGAATTTGATTTTGATACAAAAACAGGTAAATTTACATATCGAAACGAAATCACAAAAACATTCTGGCCTACTTGGAAAAAATGGGAAGAATTATCAGAAGCCGACAAAAAACAAATGAATTTGGGAATTCCAGCAAGAAAATATATTGTTTTTGATATTGATCTAAAAGATTTAACAGAAGAAGAAATTCTATTACATTATCACGAATTTAGAGAAAGACTAATCAATAAAGGAATAACTGCATTTCTGGCGGATAGAAGTCCGCATGGCTACCATATTTATGCACCTTTTGAAAAACTAGAAACTTTTTCGGATGAATTAATTGAGGAGATTCGAAGAATCTTTGTAAGAGGTTTTGGTGCAGATGAGGCAAAGGTTTCTCTTAATGGTGTTATTTCAATTCCAGGAAAACCTCATTTCAAAATAAATAAAGTTCTTCCTATCTTAGACTATTTTGAAGGAATAAACGAATTGAAAACTTCAACTCTTAATATTGCAAAAGAAAATATCGAAAATAATAAAAGATCATTAGAATTAATGAATCAAATCTCTGGAGATAGTAATAATGAAGATTCTTTAAACTTTTTCTCAAAAGACGAATTTTGGAAATATTTAAAGAAAAGAACAGAAATTTTGCCATTAGGAACATCAAGAAACAACATTGTTTTAAAGAATTTAGCAATTGCAAGTGCAAAAAGTGGTTTATCAAATGAAAAAATTCGAGAAAAAATTCAAGAATTATTAACTAGACTTATGCCCGATATTCCTTATAAGGTATTTGAAGGATGGTATAAAAAAGCTTTAACTGGTGAATTAAAAGAATATAATAAATGGGAAATTAATAAATGGGCAAGAGAATACTCTAATGAAACAGAGGATATTTATGATTTAAAAGGAATAATCTTGGATTTGAACTTGGACAAAGATGTGACAGCTTTAATCTTAGAACTTAATAATCCAAACAAATCAATACTACTGGATGAACGAGACTCTGTTCTTAGAAGAATTGCAAAAATCAAAGATGTTATTATAAGAGAATATTTAGTTGGCAAAGTTGCTTATGCGCTAATGATTACAAAGAAAACAATCTTTGAAGAAATTAAAAAAATTGAAAATAAAAAAACGGAGATCAAACCAATATCTGCTTTCAATTTAGCAAATAAAGAAGTTATTGAAAATGAATACATCATTGACAAAATTCTTCCAAAAGGAAAAACTCTTTTAATTGGTGGAAAAGGTGGAAAGGGCAAATCTCTTTTTGTCCTTGCAATGTGCGTAGGAACAAAATTAGAAAATCGAAAGTTTCTTAATAAATTTGACATTCCAACAGACCCTTCTATCTTATATTATGATTTAGAAAATGGAGAAGATCGAAATGCACAAAGACTTCAATATTTTGTGAAAGGACAAAAGTTTAACGAAAATCCAACTCCATTTGATTTTTCTTTTGATTTTGATAAAAAAGAATTAACAAAAGAATTAGCAAAATGTTTTCCCTATGATGTAATTGTCTTTGATTCTTTTAGAAGATTTTTAGAAGGCTCTGAAAATGACTCCGAAATTACAAATGGATTCTACTTGAATTTCTTAAAACCTTTGTCCGAATTAAAGAAAACAATTATTATTATCCATCATTTAAAGAAAATTAAGTTAGGCGAAGTCGAAGATGAGGATTTATTGGATGCTTTTCGAGGTTCCTCTGATATTGTAGCTTTATTTGATGGGGCCTATTTAGTTACAAAAGGAAATGAGTCAATTTCTGTCGATAACAAAGTCTTACACTTCAATTTAGCCATCAATTTAGGAGTAAAGAATAGAGATGGAAATATTGCTAATAATATAATGATCGAAGTTACAAAAGATGATAATGAAAAGAAAACATCATTTAGATCAAGTGAATTCAAGAAAATTTTGAACTACAAAGAAAAAATTAAACAAGAAATTATAAATTTCGTAAAAGAACAAAAAGAATGCTCAAGAAAGGAGATTGTCGATAATGCAAAAGAATCCACCGAATTAACAGAATTCACAATTTTAAAATATATTGAAGAATTAGTTAAAGAATCTCAATTATTTAATCCTCGTTATGGAAAATATGCCGCTGTTCAAGAAATTCAATCAAAACCAAAGACAAGTGAACAATTGGACCTTTCTGAAAATATTATTGATAAAGAAAACTAAATCATACCATTCTTATGTAATTACAACACAAGTATCATAAAATGATACTTGTTTGACTAAATTTTAAAGTGTATTATAGTATATAATAAAAAAGAAGCTTATTTATTTTATTATTTATATATACCTATTATTTTTATACAGTCCGTTTCAGTTAGACGAAGTATACACAGTAGATAAGAATAATACAGTTAGACAGAGTGGGGGGAGGTTTTTGCTGTTTGTCGTCCAACGACGAGCATCACGAAATACAATATCATTTTATTATACTAAGAATATTTATAAAGATAAAACTTTTCAATAAAATATGGCCGAAGTAAATTGTGCACATTGTAAAATCTTGTTTGATAATGAAAAAACTTTACATAAAAGTATTTATTGTGAAGCTTGCTATTCAAGTCATCACATTTCTTTTCAACAACCAAGCATCTGTTCGTGGTGTTCACAAAACTTTTATCAAGAAAAAGGAAAACGTGCTTCAAAACTTTGTAAAGAATGTTTAATCAAAAAGAATTCTCCTGTTCCTCATCAATGTTCAAAATGTCAAACTCCTATTGGACAAGGCTCTAAACATCTATCAAAATATTTTTGCAAAGAATGTTTTGAGCAAAGACTTATTGCAAAAAGAAGGTCTATTAAAGATTTTAATCAAGAAGGATTTATTTTTCAACCAAAAAATAAACAAGAGGTTGTAGTCCTGTTCTTTAGATGTCTAGAAAAATTTGGATTCACAAAAATTCAAAGTGTTCAATTAGGATTTCCAGATGCTGTTGTAATTGATAAAGAAGAACATCCTAGAAAGATTGAATTTGAATTTTTGTCATCGAAGTTTAGATCACACTTAAAACAAATGCGTCAAGAAAACATTTTAGTGGATTATTTGGTTTGTTGGTATAAAGATCGAGACTTTCGCGAAATTCCTGGTTTAAAGGTTATTGAACTTTGTTCATTTTTTAAAAATCAAACGAATTGTTAATTTTTAATATCATTTAATGATATTAAGAGAAACATTTAAAAAGATATACCATTTAATGATCTTATGATAAACGAAAAAGAAGAACAAACAAATCTTCCAATTGCTCAAGAATCATCTTTTCCTATGATGGAATTGAAAGAATCTATAGAAATGGAATTGACCGCAAAAGGATTATACAAATGGACAATTAAAGCTCGAGAAGAAAAACTTACAGAAGAAACTGTTGCCCGAATGAAAAAAATTCATGACAAAGCAATAACTGATTTTCCAAGAAATGTATTCTCAATACGAGAGGAGAAAAAATGATAACACACATCAAACTCAGAAAATCAGGAAATTCACTTATTGCAACAATCCCAAGCGAGATCATTCAATTCTTAAAACTAGAGGATGAAGAAATTGTTTCAATTGATATCTCAAAATACATTGCAATAGTTAAAAACTTTAAATGTTTCGATTGTGGAACAAAATGTGTTTTTCAAGAAAATGAAGAGGCTTATTGTAAAAGATGCGGAAGTGAAAGGATGGAGGAACTCAAATGACAAAAGAAATAGGCCGTGATGAAACTCTACGAGTTCAAATTGCTGTAGAGCGAGAAAATCTAGGATATGATTTTCTCATGCAAGAAGATTTGTTTTTAACTAATCCAAGTGCATCATATTTCAAAGATCGGTTTCTTGTTGCAAAACACAGAATTGATTTTTTTCAAAAAGAGCTAAATGAAATCATACGCGTAACTAAACTTAATTCAAAAATGAAAGGAGGTTAAATATGGGAATTGATGACATACCACAAAGAGACTCCAAAAGTATTGATGCAAGAAAATATAAAGGCATGAAAATAAAGATTGCTGATAAAGTTACTTTTATTGATGCTGATGGAAAAGAACAAACTCGAGATGGCGTTCGACAAGAAGAACAAATTGATTTTTGGAATGGTCCGGTAGATGAAGATGATCAACCGACATACAATCCAAAGTCTACTGAAATAGCTCAAGTTATCGTAATTGAAACGGAAAGAATTCCAGAATTAGATGCAGAAGGCAAACCAACTGAGAAATTGACAAACATTACTGTTAAGAGAACTTTCAATTTAAAAAAGGAAGTTGATGATGCAGGAAAAGTTCAATGGGTTATCTCAAAACATCCAAAAGCAAAGCTTTGGGGATTTATGAGAAACATGGAAGTTAAGAAACTTTCTGATTTAATTGGTAAATTTGTTGTTTTAGGAACTACACCCGATAAAGTCAACCCGGAGAAGTTTTGGCTTAGAATATCTGATTAGAAATAATTCAAATTTTATTTTTATTTTTCTTTTTATTTTTGAAGAAAATCGACGATAATATTCAACAGGGCTGATATACGATATCGTAAGAGAAGCTAGACATTCTAGCAAACCCGACTTTTATTATTAATAATCATATTTATAAAGTTAAAATTTATATATTATTATGAAAAAAATCAAATTTCAAAACGACAATATTTAGAACAAAAAGAATTATCAAAAATAGCAAGTTTTGTCAAAAATCGACAGAAGATTATGATGATCGGGATTGGGATGGAAGAGTTTTAAGAATTTTTACAAAAGATGGAACTGAAAAATATACAAAGCGTGATTTGAAAAAGAAAAAAATTATTTAATTTTTGTATGTTTGAATTTTTTATTTAATAGTTTTGATTGATACTAACTAGTAGATTTTCTAAATGTTCTTCTTTGTCATTTTGAAATTATATCAAAGAAGAATATTTATAAACTTATAATTTGATAAATTAATAATAATAACAATAACCAAAGACCACGGGGTTTAACAAAACCCGCGGGCTTAAATTTACAATGAAAGCACAAAAACAACAAACCAAAAAAACATTTTATAAATTGAAGAACTCAATAGGTTGTCAATTACAAGGAGAGTTGCGATAAAATGAAAGCACAATCTAATCTGGCATCTATTTCCGATAAAATAGAATTGATTTATACTTTGTATAATGGAGTTCAGGTCGCAAAAATAATAAAAGATCGCTTTGATAATGAAGTTGTAAATCTTTGTGGTTGGTGTGGACAAGAAATTGATCAAAGTAAATCGCTTTGCAAAACCTGCCAAGAAGTTTATGGCCAAGGAGAAGTAAAATGAAAACAGAAAAAATAAAAAGAACACATTCTCCATCAGAGATATTTATTTTTAAACAAAAAAAGAAACAATATGAAGATATAAAAGAAAAAATAAAACAAGGGGAAGAAATAAGTAATACGGATGAATTGATATATAATAATTTTAGAAAGAAATATATTAAACCAAAACAACGGCGGTAAATGTAAACAGCAAGTAGCTTACTCTACATTTCACGATGGATTAACTCAAATAAACTTTACTTAAAAAGTAATTAGGAGCAACTTATGAAAGAAATAATAATAAACTCACAAGAAGAATGTGGAGAAGGTAAATTCCATGCTTGTTCAAGACCTTACTTTTGCGATGGGTTTAGAAACAAAACAGGAGACAGATATATAGCAATCGAAGTAAATAAAGAAGATTTATTTGAATGGAAGAAAAATCCCACATGTATTCATAAAATAGTATTTAAGAAATGTAAAGTGCTTTATCAATGTGATAAATTTGGAAAGAGAATAGAACAATGAACACCTTTTTAACCAACCAACTTGAAGATGTAAAGAATGATTTAAAAGGATGTATGCGAGATGGTTGTCCAGCAGGAGATGAATTAGAGTTTTGTGGTAAAAGAAACTGGTATTGTAACAAATGTCAATCTAAAATCAAAACAAAACTTCAAAAATATCACGAATGGGCGAGTGAAGAATTAAGATTTATAAATGAGGACATAGATGGAGAAAATTCTTGTTTAACTGAAGAAGTATTAGTAAAAAGAACAGAAGAACTTTCAACATTCATTTCAGAAGTAGAGAAACTGGCGAAAGAAAATAATATAAAACTAAAATCCTACATAGAGGAGTTAGAATGAAATACCAAAAGTTAATCGTAAATCACTTAATAAAGTCTTATTACCTATTAAATGTTGGTAAAACATGTTTTGAAAATAGTAGTCAAGTAGAAACAGTTGGATTAACAGATGCAATAAAGATTACAGATTTAGATGATTTACACTTTAAATTAAAAGAATTAAAAGATAAGGGCTATAATATATTAGCTGATTGTTTATGTAAAAAATGACAACTCACCCAATCGTTAAAGAAATAGAAGAAATCAATAACGAGATGAAAATTGTTTATGATAGAATTTATAAAGAGAATAAAGAATATGGAAACAGAAATAATTTTGAAGAAAAGAATATAATTAGATTAACATTAGAAGATTGTTCTGAATATGGAGAATATAGTCAATTAAAAGCTAAAAAGCAAGGCAAAATCGAAGGTGCTTTGAGTGTGTTAAAAACTTATGCTAGATTATTGGCTAAAATAGATGACATCTGGGCAGAAATGGGAGTAGAAGACCACAATGGAATGTTGTTAAATAGAATACATACAATTATTTGTAACGCAGATGACGAACTAAAACAATTAGAGCAATGGCTGGAGATGAAGAAATGAAAAACGAAGAAGACGATAAACTTACTTTACAGAAAAAGTTTGATATTTGCATGAAACTAAAACAATACGACAGAGCAAAGGAATTATTAATTTGTCCCACCTGCGGAAAGAAAATGCGTAACGCAATAGACTCAATAACTAAACAAATCAGTCCTTACTTATGGGAAGCAGATTGTGACTGCGAAGCATTAAAAGGATTAATATTAAGTAAAGGATAAAATGACAGAACTAAAAATAAGAAAAGCAGAGAACGGATTTATAACAACTTCCGAAGAATTAGAAGAATTAGAAGAATTAGAAGAAGAAGATAAAATTATAACAAATAAAATAATCAGAGAAAATGTATTTATAACAACTTCCGAAGAATTAGAAGAATTAGAAGAATTAGAAGAATTAGAAGAAGATAAAATTATAACAAATAAAATAATCAGAGAAAAGGTATTTGAATATAAAGACGAAGATGAAAATGGTTATGACCTAGAAACTACTAAAGATTTACTTTATTCAGTTTTAGAACATTTTGGTATTTATTACTCAAAACACAATAAAAGAAATATTGAAATTAAAATAACGGAGAAAAAAGAATGAAATTCAAAGTATGGTTAGAATACGAAGAAACAATCGAAGCAGAAAATGAAGGCGTAGCCCAGACAATTTTTCATAATCATTTAAAATCAAATCCAAATTTAATTGAGATTAGGAGCGAAGAAGAATGAACTTTAAACAAGCAATACAAGAACTACTAAGTCATAAAACAATAAGAATTAAAACTTGGAAAGAAGGATATTACTGGTATGTAAACGATAAAGGTTTTGTCGTAGATAGTTCGGGAAACAGACCAGTAATTCATGTAGACTTTTTATTAGAAATGAATAAATGGGAAGTAATTTCAAATATAAATACAACTCTAGAAAATAAACTATCCGAAGAAAATAAAGAATTAAAAAAGGAGCTTCAAAAGATGGAAGAAAAAAGAGACTACTGGAGAAAGAGATTAAACGAAGAGATGACTAAAAGATTACGAGAGGGGTTAAAATGAAAAACGAATGTCCGTTGCAGTGTTATAGTGAAAAAACTAAACATTATTTTTGCACATTTGATAGAAGTGCAGACTGCGGTCATAGAGATTATAGACTTTGCAGAACTCTTAAATTTTGGGCTTTAGAGCAAGGAATATTGGAAGATAAAGTTGACGACGAGGTTTGTCCTCCGACCGCACAAGAGATAATAAGAATTGTCGAAGAACAAATTATTCCTTCGATTAGTATAAAAAACTAAAAAGAATAAAAATATAAACTATAAAATATCAATAATAACATGAAAAAAACACTCGCATCCCTGCTGGCTTCGGTATTGCTTCCTGTTTTTGGCATTGGACAGCAATTCTCTTCAAGAGTTGTTGATACAAATTCCATAAGCAGCTCGATAGGATATGCAAGAGATTCACAAGGGACAAATCATATGTTTTATTCTGCAAACAACAGATTGTATTATCAAAAAGGAGAAGCAAAACAGCAAGTTAGTTTTCCAATGTCTTCACAGCAACTTTATTCTGATTTAAAGTTTTCAAGAGATTCTCCTGTTGCCGTAGTGACAAGTTACTTAAACACTCCGACGACCAACAATTGGCGAATAATGCAAGTTTATCAAGAAAATAGAACTTGGAAATCAAGAGAAATTTTTTCACCATCGTCGAACAGATGTGCTCAGCTTGTTGACGGCAATCATCAGACATTTCTGGCAACCGATGATGCTTCTGATGATCTGTATTTATTATCTGCTTCAAATTTTACAAACTTTCCACCTCAAATAAGCAAACAAAGACTTTCAAGAGTTAAGAGTCAAAAGAATCCACAAATTGCCAGAGATAAAAATCACCGATTGTATGCCCTTTGGGAAGAGAGCGATGACAAAACTTTAAAGTCTTGCACAGGAAGAATTACAAATAAAGGATTGGAAGATGTTTCAGAATTAGGAGAGTTCAGTTTTGATGGAAATATCAGTGTTGGTTCTGATAATTCTGTAAATGTTGTTTATAAAAATTCAAAAGTTAGACCAACTTCTTGCAAGCAAGTTGCTGATGTTGTTACGAAAAGACTTGGGAGCGGAGTTGAGGAAATTATAAAGAAAGATGTTGAAACTCCTGTTGGAAAACCAATCTCTTCTATTACTGATTCAAAAGGAATGCACCATGTTCAATGGACAGAAAGTTGCTCAAATGGCTTAAAGTTGGTTTATTGCAATTCGGATGATTATTCAAAACAGACCGTAGTTGATGAAGGTGGAGCAGAAGGACTTGGAGAAACAAAATTAGAAGTTGTTGGAGATACAGTCTCCTCGGTTGCAAACTTTCATTCCTTAGTTTATTATGAAGGAGAAATTAAACGAAAAGAAAAAGGAACTGTTTTTATTGTAAGATGAAAAAAATATATTCATTAATTGTTTTGTCTGTATTTGTATTGTCTTTTTTTGCTTTTTCTTTTGCTGCTGTTCAAAAACAAAATGAAATTCCTTCTTCTTTTAAAGTTGTAAACTATTCTGCAGAGTGGAAAGTTGTTAGAATGTCGGACGAAGATGCAAAAGACTATTTTGTTTGGATTTCTGATAAAAACAAACATAAGTCCGAAGTTTGTTTTTTAAGTTATGATGCAAAAAAGCTTTCTGACCTAAATGATATTGATCTAAAGAAATCAGCAGCTGTGGATGCAAAATCATTTACAAAGGAAAAAGTTAAGTCTGTAAAAGTTTCTGCAAAAAAATCAAAATTAGATAAAGATTATTTTGGATATTGTTATACAGTTGCAAATGAAAAATATTTAAAATACGGAGAGAATTCCACAGAATTGATTTACCAAAACGAAACTCGAATTGAATATCTAACTTCTGATTTTAATATGTCGATTCAACTGCAAAAGTGGAATGGAAAAGAATTTGTTGTTTCTCCAACTGATGTTTTTGCGAACGATGCAAATTTTAACAGATTAAAATTTGGAGCAATCGATAAAAATCCAGTTGGAAAAGCTTTGAATAAATATAAGTATGTATTTTATTCCACTCAAGATTTCAAATTTGACGAAAAGAAAAATGCAAGTTATGTTATTGAAGATGGAAACAATAGATATCTTTATCTTCATGATATTTGTGGTGTTTCTTATTCACGGTGTGAGATTTCAAGAAATACAGGGAAGTATATTGAAGTTGATTTTTATGCTCTTAATGTAAATGGAACTGTTTTGATTGACCCCTTGTTTGTTGCAAGCTCTTCAGAGTTTTTTACAAGACAGCCATTTTTACAATACAATCAAACCCAAGTTAAAAATGCAACATCTGGATTGATGCTTTTAAATAATTCTGCAAATACATTCTTTTCCGTTGGAGATATTAAAAGTGGTGTTTTTGATAACATAATTAAGCAATTAACAGGAACATCCGATTATTGTTCTGGCTCACCGAACGCTGGTTGTGAGGCTTTATTTTATACAGAAGAAACGTGTAATGCTTTTAGTAATCATCAAGGAGGATGCGGAGCGTGGGCAAACATCGGTTATTGTTCGGGAAGTAGCATGGATGATTATTGTTATCATAACTTCTTAGATGAAAGTTCTTGCAATTTAGCAAATCCTTATTGTTATTGGGATGGGTATTGCCAACCAGCTACAGAATGTCATTATCAATATGTTCAGGGTGACTGTGAAACCTATTCTGTGGTTTGTTCATGGCAGATTTATTCTTATTGTCCAACCAATACTGGTTTTACATGTGCGGGTCAAAATACAGCAACAAATATAACAGAAGCCTGTGATGTTGCAGTAACTGGTTGTTCATTATCAGAAGTAAATTCCTACAATTATACAAAAAACGATTCAGCATTTACTGTATTTTTAAACTCTTCAATGCCTGCAAATACAAGCCTAAAAATAGCAACTCGAACAGCACAAAATTATTTAACTCATGCAAATTTAGTTTATCATTGGTCGTTCAATGAAGGATTAAATTCAAGAGTAGGAAATTCAACAACAACTAATTATGGAATGAAAATTAATGAAAGTGGAGTTGTCGGATTCGGATTAGAAAGCTCGGATGATTATGCGACTGCAACAAAACCACAAGGACTAGAATCTTTAACTGGATTATCAGTTTCTCTGTGGGCTAGAACAGCATCAAGCGATAATGAAAATTTAATAACAGATGCAATTAATGCCTACCAAAGAAAGTTTAGCGTCTATCATCTCGGAGGATATGGAACATTTTTAGTAAGTGGAGACGGAAGCACTTTTCCAAAAGTCGGTGGACATCAAAACTCACTTGCAAAATTTAATGATGGAAAGTGGCATCATTTCGTAGGAACTTGGCAAGGAAGTCCAGCAAGAATGGAATTATGGAAAGACGGAGTAATGATAGACAACACAACAGACGGTGGAACGGCAATTCCTTCTTCTCTTTATTCAACTTCGGGTTATGATATACATATTGGTGGTTTTCCAGCAAATGGTGGAGATTTAAGCGGAGACGTGGATGAAGTTATGATATTTAATAAATCTCTAAATTCAACAGAAATAACAAGTCTATATGAAAATATGTTTTTGAATTTTACAGATTGGATTTCATATGAATCTGTTACTAATGAAACTAATTTTAGGAAAAACGGAACAGTCATAACAGAATTCTTTCAATTTAAAAGCATTTTGTCAACTCAAAATACATCTCTGTCTCCTTCTATTGTTTCATACAATGTAATACGAAGCAACTCTACTGGACTTGATGCAGAAGTGTCTTCTGAAAACATAAGTATAACTGACTTCTTTCCAACCAACAATGCTTTAGTAAATACAAAATATTTAGACATAAGACTGCAAACAAATATTGCTGCTGATAATTGTTTTATAAATTTAGACAATTCATCAAATGTATTCTTGTCTTCTCCGACAAACATATCGTTTAATTACTCTGCAATAATTCCAAATGGTGATCATGTCTTGATAATGAATTGTTCAAAGAACAATATTTCTGACCAAAAGAATATTGGATTTTATGTTTATTCTTTGGATAATGTGCAAGGCTCTGGGTCTTTTCCAGTCACAAGTGAAGAAAAAGAATTAAATCGTGCCGAGTTGTTAGGAGAGTCAAATTGGATAATAAATCAAACTTATATTATAAACATAAATGCATTTGATGCCGACGGAAATTTAACCGATGTTTCTCTAATTTCTGCAAATGAATCCACAGCAATAATAGAAATTGAAAAAGTTGTTCGTGATGATATCGGAAAATATTCTTTGTATGCAAAAATACTTTATACAAATGCAAGTGATGCAAACTTGACAATAATCGTTGAGCAAAACGAGATTGTTTTGCAAAAAGTTTTTGAAATTAGAATTGTTGAAAAAGATTTAAAGACCAAGATTCTTTCAAATTTTGAATATTATTTTAGAAATATCTCCGCGATTATCACAAATAATTATATTTTCTTTATATGTTTGTTTTTGCTTGTTTTATTTATAGGATTATTGTTAATTGGTGGCAAAACAAAGCAGAAGTCAGATAGTTCTTTTGATGTCTCAAGATAAAAAAGTTTAAAAAGATAATAATTAATATTATTAATAAAATAATAACAATAAAATGCCAAGACGACTTATTTTTGAAGAGCGAAAGAGAAGATCTCACTCAATATCATGTGAGGATTCAATATGGGAAGAATTTGGCAGAGTTGTTGCTGAAAAAGAAATGAAAGGAGCTTCAGAAAAAATTAGAGAATTTATTATGACTTACTTAAATAAAATGAAGAAGGTGATGACATGAAAAGCTTTTTCTGTGTTTTTCTATGCTTGATGTTTTTGACTTCTGTTTCTGCTGCAGGTGGTTTGGAAATATTGAACAATGGTCAAGTGATCAATAAAACAGTTGGACAAAATCAAAATTTTGTTTTTACACTTAAAAATAACTTTTCACAAAGCTTTTTTAACATAAGTTTACAGTCAAATGATTACATAACTTTCTCAGAAATTTCACAATTAATGTCAGGAGATTCAATAAACATCACTGCCACAGTGAAAAAAGATGATTTCAACAAAAATTTAACTTTTGATGTTTATGGATTATTTTACAATGATGTAGGAATAAAGAATGAAACTCACAACATTAACATTGATTGGGATGGTCAGTCTGTTTGCGAAAAGAGCATTATAGAAGGAGATAAGATAAACTTTACAAACACAGGTGATTATGAAATAAGCTTGCTTTTGAATTATGGAGAGATTTCTATTCCTGCAAAAACATCTTATATCGTAAATTATAATGAAGCAGGAACTGACTTTTGGTTTAGAAGAAAGGTTGGAGCTTTGCAATTTGAAAGATGTCCAATCACAGTCAATCCATCTTTTGGATATGTTAATGACCCGCTGAAAAATGCAAAGTTAAATGTGATGTTAAAGTCTAACTATGAAAAAACAAATATTTTAACACAAGTTCTGGTTTCTAATTATAATATCGAGTTTAATAAAAAAGACGAAGGAGCTTTTACAATAACAAACACAGGTGGAAAAATTTTAAGAAATTTATCACTATCAGGTGAATGGTTTTCCTTTAATTCAAATTATTTTGATTTAGATCCCGGATATACAAAAACAATTGTATATACGATTCAACCATTTGGAATAACAAATACATCTCAGACAAATAAAACTTATGAAAAACATATTTATCTAAATGGAAACATAGATTCTGTTGCTCTAAAGTTTAATGTTAAAATTCCTTATGCTGTGATTGACGGAAATAGTTCTCTTTATTCAAATATGACAATTAAAGATATTTTATGCTTTCAATATCCCGAGTTATGTATACCTCAGGTTGTTTATAGATATTACGATAATGATAGTTTGCTTGTTTCAAATGTTAGCATAACTGACGAAATGTGGAGAGACTACAATTTGGAACTGTATAAACTCAGAGAAGAAATGCGAACTGTTTTAAACTCTGTAAAAGAAAGTGATGCAAATCAAACTGCATCTACAAATGAAATCCGAACTGATGTTGGAAAAATTGTTCAAGATCAAGAAGATGCAAAAGATAAAAGTGCAACCGAAAGCACTCTTATAACTTCTTTTCTTTTAATTCTTCTTTTATCAGCAATTGCAACATTTTCGTTTTACTTTAGAAAATATTATCTCTTGAAAAGAGAAAAGGAGAAAGCCGGAAAATGGTAGAGCAAAATAGTTTTAAGAGATTGATGCTTTGGGGAATTTCTTTTTACATCTTATTTATTTTTATTTTGTTCATGATAAAAGCAAATTCAGAAGTTTTCGGATTGAAAGCTTTAGTAATTTGGCTTGGAGTGGTTACTTTATTTTTTGTTGCTGTTATTGGAGGATTCTGGTGGATTAACATAAGAATTCCAAAAAAGATTCATGATGAGAGCCAAAGTAATTCACAAAAACTTCCTGCTCCAATATCTACTGAGAAAGGAGAAGCTCTTGCAAAATCACTTGTTCGAGGAATTACTTATGCAGATTACTTAAATAGACCGGAATTTCAATCAAGTGAAAGCATTGGTGAACCAGGAAGTGAAAATCTTATTTATACATACATTGGCAAAGGAGCTTTCAAGAATGGAAAAGGAGTTAAGGATGAATATGCCATTTTAATTAATTCACATTATCCCGAAAGATATGCTGTTCTGGTAAACAAAACAAAAGCTGAAATTTCTGCTGCAAAGAACAAGTTATCCTTATCTCCAAAAGAAGCTCCAAATAAAAGAGTTATTGAGAATGAAGATGTTCTGTCAGGAAGAAAGCAAACAATTGTGGAAACCACTCATCAGAAAGATTCGAAAGAAGCAGAAAAGCCAAAGGAGGACTTGCAATGATTTTCGCTTGGATACTTGTTGGAATAGCTTTTTTAGTGGCTTCAGCAATGATTATAATGTGGTTAAATGTTTACTTCAAGGAAAAAGACAAGGAAACAGACGATGTTATTGTTTTGAATGTTTCGAGTTATTTAGGAGGAACAGGAAGAGCCATTATTCAAGAGAAAGAGACAATCAATTGTCCAGGAACAAATAGAATCATTAGCAGAGGAATTCCAAAAGATGTTAGAAATTTAAAAGAAGGAGAAACGCTTGAAGATGAAAAAATTATTTATGAAAAAAATAAAGCTTACATAATTCCAAAAGGAGAGTGGAGTAAAGATTGCAATATAAAAATAATCTTGCCACCTGACCCTGAAGACATTCCTGCAGAGTTATTAAAGAATCCGTTTGGAAAAATGCTTGCTCAACTGACGGAAGAAAGAAATTATCAAGCTCTTGTTGAAAAAATTATTAGAGAAGGCTCTACGAGAAAAACTCAACTTTTACAAGAGATGCCTGATGGTGAAGTCTCTGAAACAATAATAGATTTGTATGAAGGCATAATCAAACAAATTACAGAAGCTTTAAAGGAGAAAAAAACAGGAACTTTCGAAAGAGTTTCTCCTTCAAATCCAGGAGGAAACTAAATGAATAAATATTTATTGTTTTTCTCTCTAATTACAGTTCTGGCTATTGGTTTTGTTTTTTCTTATTTTTATTTTGAAAAACCTTTGATTGAAAAATCTTTTGAGCATGCCAACCTAACTCTGTCGGTTTTTGCTGATAAAAAACAAATAGAAGCCAATTATGTCATTTATGTTAATGGCTTTGAAAACTCAAAAGACAAAACTGTTAAAAATGGATATGTGTTGGAATCTTTGCCAATAAACTCTACAATTCAAATATTTACAGAAGAAGAAGGATATTATCCATCTATAGAAATTTTTAGAACTTCTGAACTTGAGAATATACGAAAAGAAATATACTTAGAAAAATACGGAACTTTGAATTTTTCAACAGAAAACAAGATAACGGACGATTTCTTTTACTTTAACTTAACAAAAAATGGAATTTTTAAAAATCCTCTGATGTGTTTTAGATGGAGCAATAGCATAATTACTTTGAAGGTTATAAATTTAACAGCAACTTATGAAAATCCTGAAAGATATTTTGTTGACAGATGTCACAAATTAGAAGAATTCAATGAAACTCAAGAGTTTGGATTTCAAATATTGAAACTAAAAGAACTTACCTCTGAGGATTTTATAAAAATATATCTTATCGACCAAGATTTTCTTGAGGAAGATTTAACAAGAGTTTCTCATTCTAAAGAAATAAACAACACAAATATCGATGTATTTCAGGAGGACATCGAAATTTTAATTAATAAATAATTTTATAAAGTTAAATTATTAATAATAATCATGGAAAAAGCCAATATAAAGTTTACGATTTGGTATATCGCATTTTTTATGCTGTTGATGGTGGTGTTTAGTGCCTTCATTCTTTATGGCAGAGAAGGATATAATGTTGAAATTATCAGAACTCAATTTATCTTTTATGGATTTTATGGAGTAGGAAGTCTTCTCATAATTTTATTCTTTTACATCTTTGAAAACCTTGAGCCAACATCTTATGGAACATCAGTCTTATTTAATTCTCCTGGAGAAATGCCTTCTCCTTCTCTTGATTATTTTAAAAACACATGGCGTTTGATACTTGTTTGTTTTATTCTTTTTTGTCCTCTTGCCTTGTTTGCAACCTTTGCAGATCAAACTTATTTAGGAATAGGTGACTTAGAGCAACAGTTTACACAGACAGACAACATATTATTTAATTGGCTTATGGTTGTTACTTCAGAGAATGCGGGAGCTTTTGCACTTTGTGCATTTGGAATTGTTTGGCTAAGACGAGTTGCAAAAAAGAATAATTGGAGCAAAGGAAATTTTATGTTCTTGTCTCTGCTTTTGACTCTTCTTGTTTTTACAGGATACGGATTCATAAATCATCAACTTAGATATTCAAATATGGAAACGGCATTAAACACTGTTTTGCAATTTTGGTTTTTTCTTGGAGCGATCACTTGGGCATTTGCAAGCTTTATACCTGCATTTATTGCTCATGGTGTAAACAATACTTATGTTGAATTTGCAAAAATGATAAAGGCAGGACTTTTGAGCGACGACCAACTAATATTATATACAGTTGTTTTTATAGTTGTCTGTGCAGTTCTTTTAGGATTAACTTATTTGAAAAAAAGAAATAAAAAAGAGGAAGGTATGATTATATGAAAAAACTATTTAGTTCATTGTTTCTATTTGTATTCTTTATTTTTGCATTTATCGGTGCTTTGCAAGTCTCTACAATCTGGCACGAATATTCTCATGTAAATGATTATAAACATTTAAGTGAGAATTTTACTAAAGAAGATCTTTGTTTTTTTGTCGGAGATACAGAAGGAAGTATTTGGTCGCCTAGTGGATATATGGGCTATTATAGTTTTAACTTTCCAAAGAATAATCTAGAGCTTAAAGACGAAGTGGAAAAAATCGGCGAGTATACAGAAACAAAAGCATACTCGATTTCAATAATTATATTAAGTATTTTTGTAATAAGTTTTATTTGCTTTTATAATTTGATTATGAAAAATAAAGAATTAAACAAGGAAAATGAATATCTATTTTTCCAATTGCGAAAATGAGAAAAGAAAGGACCGCTAGGACAATCCTTTTACTTTTAGTTTGCATTTTTTTAATTGGATTCGTGAGTTCTGCAATTACTGAAATTGGACAAAGTTCTTCTGTTAAAAATACAGGGTGCACATTATCTTTGGCATTAATGAATTCTTCTAGAATTGCCATTTCTAGTGCTTGCACTGATCTTAATAAAGTTGATATAGAACTTTATGATTGGAATGGCTCTTCCTGGATTTTTTTTTATGAACAAAGATTTTCTCCTATTACTAAATATGACACTATTTCTGCCATTGATTCTTCAAAACTTTTTGTTGTTTCTTCTATTGGCGGTTATCGTCAGCTCAGAGTTCTTAATTTTACAGGAAGTTCTCTTGATTTCATAGGGAGCGGATTTAATCTTTCCACTTCTCTTTCAGGGTATCTCGATTCTCTTTTAACCATTAATTCTTCTCGAGTTTTATATATTAATCCATCAGATAATAATCTTATTACTTTTGATTGGAATGGTTCTTCATTTTCTAAAATTTCCAATATCACTCTTTCTGAAAACTTTGTTTCTTATTCATCTCATTCTTTTTCAAAAATAAATTCTTCTAGAATTGTTTTGTCTTTTGATGATTATTTACAGATTTATGATTGGAATGGTTCTTCGTGGAATCATTTTTATAATAAATCTCTTGCTGATGGGCAGATTTCTATGTTAAACCAAACTCGTCTTTTTTACTCTGCATCGGATTCTTCTGATTTGCGTTTATTTGATTGGAACGGGACTTCTTTTAATCAGGTTCTTACAGATGATGATTTTTCAAATTCAGGATATTTAAATACAATTGCTTCAGTAAACTCTTCCACTATCGTTCATGTTGAAGATGGTTATCCAAATTACATAAGAACTTATGGAGTTAATGTTGATGTATGTTCTCAAAATTTAATCAACACGTCTAAATCTTCTTGGATAAATATTTCTTGCTCTTCCAATCAAATGAATCAGTCGAGAAACTGGACTCAATATGATGCAAATGTCTGTGGAACTTATACAAATCAAACTTTTTTTGAATATCAATTAAATGGAACTTGCAATGCAAGACTTGATTTTCTTTCTTTAAACAAATTTACGAATGTTTTTGAATCTCTAATCAACATTTCAGGTTCAGGTTACTCAATTTATTTACAAATTTCAGATTTTATAAAATCCTTCTGGTATAAAGATGCTTTACTAATAGGAAACTCTGCTTATTTAAACAAAACAAATAATTCAATCGAAAATGACCAAATATCTTTGCCAAGATGGATGGATGTTTACCGAATTGGATTTTTTTACTTTAATGTTCCAAAAGGTGCAAGTATAACAGAAGCGTCTTTCAATTTAACAGCCGAGCAGATAGAGGTTGTAAGTAAATACTGTGTTCAGCAACAAGCAAATGCAACTCATGTTAATGATACAGCAGGTTGCACATTTAATTTCACAGGAGGAAGTTATTCTTCTTCTGGATATTGGAATGATGGTGTTTGGGGAAATTATGAAACCATAGAAGAAGATTCTTATTCGAATATCAATTTTTTTATCAATTACACAATTCCGTCAAATATTAGCACATTAAGTTTTAATTATACACATTCGTATTATGACATAAATTTTAATTCATCTCTATCCACTCTTGTATTTTTTCCAAATGGATATATGTGCCCTATCGGAGAAAGTGAAGCTCCTGAATATTTTGTAGGAGAAAAATTTTATTCTAACTATGCTTTTGAAAACTCTTACAGATATAGCGATCAGTGTTCTAGCAATAGCATTGTAATGATTCCCTATTCATGTTTGTTAAAAAGCAATAACAAATTAGAGTTAAACTATAAAAATTCCACAGTTATGATTGACGAAATGCCAAATGATGTGATAGAAATTTTTTGTAAAAATAATTCAGGAGATTGGATTTCATTTAATTATGATGATGTTTATTGGGATGACGAAACTAGCAAATTTATCTTCTCGGAAGAAGCTATAACTTGGGCAATGAAAGGATATTCAAATGCATCAAACATCAAGATTAGAACAGGAAATGTAGGAGAAGGGATTGCTTACAATATGACAGCAAATTTAACAAATGTTAGAACTCCAAATATTGAGTCTTCATTAAATAACTACTTAAGAGATGGAAAAACTTATTGTTATCAAGAGCAAACAGATGTAAACAAAGAAGGAGACACAGACTGTGACAATAGATATTTTGGAAGTTATTCTTCTATAGGAAATTTTACAGATGGAAATCACTCAACTTTTATATATCCAATTTATACATATCCTTCAGAAAATACAGTTTTTAATATCACATACTCAAAACCTGCCAATTTATCTTTCGCAGGAGCAAATTTTAACATACACTATAACAATGGAACAGACGTTTACAAAAGTATTGCCATTCAAGATATTTGTTTCAATGATAGCAATTATTTGGTATTAAATTTTGATGTGGCAAATCAAGAGCCTTTTGAAGGAGACTCATATATCAAAACTCGTTGCAAATATAAAAACGAATGGATTCTTATCGATGAGATTGAACAGGATTATGTTGAAGGATCGGGTGGAGGATCGGGATTAAAACTTTACGAAGAAAACATCACATGGTTTACTTCAGAAGGAAGTTGCACAGCAGACGAAAACGGAAATTGTCAAATTCCAATTGTGATTTATTCAGACACAGCAGGAAAGATAAATCTTTCTTCAATTAATTTAACTTATCAAGTTCCAATGGAAAATATTACTCAAGAATTAAGAGATGCTTTGGCTCTTGGAAATTGCAATTGCTCGGGTTGTGAAATAATTGGAAATAATTGCTCAATACCGATTTCTTTTTATTCTTCAGAAGAAGGAGAAATAAATTACACACTTACACTAAATTCAGATGTTTATAGACCAGTTGTAGTTACTTTGACTCCTGATAATCAAACATACAACAATCAAACTCAAAATTATTCAGCAAACATAACAAGTCAATTCAATATAACAAATGCTACTTTGAATATTTATAATTCCACAGGGGGAATTATAAACACAACATTTTTTGACTCTTTTGCTGACTTAACACAAACAGTTGTATCTATTTTAGTAAACTTAGCAGATGGTATTTACACATGGTTTTGGTCTGTTTTTGACATAAATGGAAATGAAGGAGTTTCTCAAAATACAACTTTAACAATAGCAACTTCTGTTCCAGAAATAAATATAGTTTCACCCACAGAAGAAAACACAGCAAACAAATCGCAGACTTGGATATTCTTTAACACAACCATAGTAGACGATAATTTCAAAAATGTTACCTATTATCTTTACAATTCGACAGGATTGAAAAACACAACTTCTTATGTGGCAAAAATAGAAAGCATAAATTTCACAGGGTTGCCACAAGGAACTTATATCTATTTCTCAAAAGCATATAACACCAACAATAATTTTGCTTTTTCAGAGAATAGAACAATTAATTTAGACACAAGTTCTCCAAATGTAACTCTCTTATTGCCAGCAAATAATTCTTATTCAAATAACAGAAGTCAAAATCTTACTGCCAATATCACAGATAACTTTATGATAAAAAACATTACAATGACAATGTATAATTCTTTAGGAAGTGTCTTTTCACATACAACTGTTCCAGGAACAGCTTCTTACATTGATTCGAATTATAT
>Ga0247840_10001274_pt1 | contig 50169 bp, 40 predicted proteins | sample LaCruzMarch2015__FD_192404 | JGI IMG/M metagenome (GOLD analysis project Ga0247840, IMG submission 192404) | Freshwater microbial communities from meromictic Lake La Cruz, Castile-La Mancha, Spain - LaCruzMarch2015_17m | ecosystem: Environmental > Aquatic > Freshwater > Lake | place: Spain... | reverse complement strand
GAACGGAGTAACCTGCGGAATCGACCGGATGATGCCGTATATCAACGAAGATCTGGGCGGACATATTTTGGAAGAAGAGCCGAACCAGTTTATCCGCTGGTTCCAGTACGGCGCTTTCTCGCCGCTGCCGCGTCCGCACACGGCTCCGGCCGTGGTTCGCACCCCCTGGACGTATGGCGAAGAAGCTGAAAAAATTTGCCGCGAATACACCCAGTTGCGCTACCGCTTGTTGCCGACCATCTACACGGCGGCCCGACAGGTGTATGACGACGGAACTCCTCTTCTTCAGCGTTGCGATCTCGAATGGCCGCAATACCCGGAAGCCGCCAGCGGTCTTCAATATCTCTTCGGCAAAGATCTTCTGATTGCGCCCCAGTGCTCCAGCGGACTGGATAGCATTCCTGTTGCCCTGCTAAAAACACCGGAAGGAAAACAAGGACTGCGTGCGGAGTATTTTTATAACCAGAAATTTGAGGGAACCCCCAAGCTGGTGCGCACGGAAGACAAGGTCTTTTATTCTTACTCAGACCGTCCGAAGGGAGTGCCAAAAGATAATGTGTCCGTGCGCTGGATCGGCACCCTCGGGCCCGTCGGGAAAACGTCCGAGTATGAGTTTGGTTTGCTCTCGAAAGATGGCGCTAAACTTTGGGTCGGCGATACTGAGCTGATCAGTCGTACCGAGATATTGAAGACTAGACACGCCTTAGGCATCACTGCCGGGCGGATCAAACTGGAAGCGGGCAAATCCTATCCAGTTAAGGTGGAGTTCTTCCAGAAGACCGGCGGAGAGTGCAACCTGTTTATGGGGTTGGCCGGTAAGATTGACGATGCGGCGCACCAGACTCGTTCGCTCTGGCTGCCGCCGGGGCACTGGCAGGATGCCTGGACCGGCGAAACGCTGTCCGGACCGAAAACCATCACGGTCACTTCCGATCTGGAACACACGCCGATCTATGTGCGCGAAGGCGGAATGATCTTCACGACTCCGTTGCGGATGTCCTCCGGCACGCCAGTCTGGGACAAGCTCACGGTGGATGCCTTTGTTCCGGAATCCGGAAAAACCGTGCGGGAAGTCTATGAAGACGACGGTCTTTCAAACGGCTACCTCAAGGAAAAATTCAGCCGGACTGTCGTTGTCATGAGCACGGAAAAAGGCAAAACGACACTGACGGTTGAGCCGTCCGCCAGCGGATTTCTCCCGAAGGCCTTTAAGCGCGACTGGACTATACGCATGCATATTCCGTTTGGGAAAACGGCGGCACAGTTCAGTGTGAATGGGAAAAAAGCCGATGGCGTTAAAGTGCTGAAGCCGGCTGAAGGACGCGCATTTCCATTTACCGGCCCCGGCGCAGCGCCCGGGACGAAGTCCGGCGATGTTGTAGAGTTTTCTATTCCAGGCTGTCCGGCGGATAAGCCGCTCGCGATCACTTTCGAAACGGTCATAAAGAAATGAAGAGGAGCCGGTATGAATACTTCAAATAAAACATCAGGCTGGTTGCTTTCAATTGCGGCGGGCGCTTTGCTTCCGCATCAAGGCGCGGCAGCGCCGAAAGAGTCGGCGGCCCGGCCCAATATCGTTTGGATTTTTTCCGACGACCATGCTTATCAGGCTATCGGCGCGTACGGCGGACGGTTGCAGTCTCTGAACCCGACGCCGAACATCGACCGGCTTGCCAAAGAAGGGATGCGGTTCGACCGGTGCTATGTCGCCAATTCAATCTGTGCGCCAAGCCGCGCTACGTTGCTGACCGGCAAACACAGTCACATGAATGGGAAGTATAATAACCAGAACGAGTTCGATCATAACCAGCAGCAGTTTCAAAAAATTCTCCAGACGAACGGTTATCAAACTGTGATGGTCGGAAAAATTCATCTTAACGGAAAAATGCAGGGCTTTGATTACTGGGATGTGCTGCCGGGGCAGGGGAAATACAATGATCCGGATTTTTTTTCCGGGAACGGAAAGACCAAAAGCACGGGATATGTTACCGATATCATCACCGACAAGGCGCTGGACTGGCTGAAAAACCGGCGCGATCCGGCCAAACCGTTCATGCTGATGATTCATCAAAAGGCCCCTCATCGCAGCTGGATTCCGGCGGAACGGGAAATGGGCCGGTATGAAGACATCGAAATTCCTGAACCGCCGAATCTGTTTGATGATTACGCTACCCGCACAACGGCGGCTCACGCCCAGGCGATGGGAATCGATAAATGCATGCAGATGGCGGGAGATTTAAAAGTCAGCCCGAAAGCACCGGCGCAGTTCGCCGCGAGGAATAAGTACTATGCTGAACACAAACCCACCGGCAAAGATCTGGTCAAATGGAAATACCAGCTCTACATGAAAGATTATCTTCGCTGTGCGTGGACGGTCGATGAAAGTGTCGGACGCGTTCTTCAGTCGTTGAAAGAACTCGGACTGGATGACAATACCATCGTGATGTATTCATCCGACCAAGGCTTCTATCTGGGCGAACACGGCTGGTTCGACAAACGGTTTATGTACGAAGAATCGTTCCGCACTCCATTGCTGGCCCGCTGGCCGGGTAAAATTAAGCCTAGTTCGGTAAACAGTAATCTGGCACAGAATATTGATTTTGCCGAAACGTTTCTTGATCTGGCGGGTGCGCCGATTCCTGCCGATATGCAGGGTCGTAGTCTTGTTCCGTTGCTGAAAGGGAATACGCCGAAAGACTGGCGCACATCACTTTACTACCACTATTACGAATATCCCGGATCGCACAATGTCCGCCAGCATGAAGGGGTCATAAACAGCCGTTACAAGCTGATCCGGTTTTACGGAAAAGATGTGCCGAACGGCGAAGAGTGGGAGTTTTACGATCTCGAACGGGACTCATCCGAAATGAATAATCTTTACGGCAATCCCGAATACGCGGCGCAGGTGCAGAGTATGAAGCAGGAGTTTAGCCGTCTGCGTCAGCAATATCAGGTTCCGGACAAAGACCCGCAGCTGCCCGGTGACGGCAAAGGTGCTGAAGAGTAACTTTTGATGATAGTCGGTCCTTTTCAGACTCTATGTCTGTCAGTAGGACTCCGGTTTGTTTGTGGAAACAGTTCGCAAAACGGTCTTTTATTGTTGTTGTCGCGGTGATATGTTTCGCTTTGTTTAGCTGGCGCCGTCTGGGTGAATGGCCTTCGATGAAAGAGAAACAGAGAACAGAAAAGGAACATCAGATGAATAAAAAGAGAACAGGAATGTTTATGGCGCTGGCGTTATTGCTGGCAGGGCTGTGCTCCACCGCTCAGGCGGCGGAGGGGGTGTGGAATAAAAATGCGGCTGGTACCTGGATTAGTGCTGTAAACTGGACGGGAAGTCTGCCTGCCAATCCCGGAGACATAGCCTATATCACCAATAATATTACAACTGACGTTAATATTACGACGGTGGGTACCGCCACTAACGGTGCAATATTTATTGGTGATGCTGACGGATCAAATATTTTTAAGTTAACCGGAAATACAGGGACTGCTCCCGGGACAAATGTTCTTGATAGCGGCGTTGTTGGTATCGCAGCGACGTTGACACAGATTTCCACCAGTAAGGGCGACACCGTTGGTCTGGCTTCTACAAGTCCCGCGCTTAGCCTTAAGCTTAATAGCGATCTGATCATTAGTAATTTATCTGCAAACGCGTTGACTGTTGGAGCAAAAATCGTAGGCGATAAAGCAGTCACGGTGGATGGTGGTACCGGCGGCGTGATGATGTCTTCGGCTAATACTTTCACCGGCGGGTTGACGCTGAAATCTGGACTGTTGAAGACTGGAACAAACCTCGGCTCACTAGGCGCTGGCGCGCTGACATTGTCCGGCGGCGAATTGCAACTGCTTTCATCAGCAAGTAGAATTATGTCCGTCACCGGCACCACAGTAGACGGTGATGCGACGATCACAAGCGGCAGAAATGCCTCCGGTGCTGGCTTGGACTACACTTTACAAACACTGAATATTGGTGCGAATACGCTGAGGGTTCAGGCGGGCTCTATGATCACTTCGGGCACTGCCGCAGTGGCTTTCGACGCGACAACGATCAGTGGTGCGGCTATTTTTGACGTGACCAATAATATGGCTGGCGTGGCCAGTTCACTGACTCTGGGTGCGCTTACTGGAACCGGCGGGAGTCTCACGAAAACCGGCAATGGCACGATGACGTTGACGAATGAGGCAACCACCTTCGACGGCAAGATAACCGTTTCGATGGGCACGTTGACCACCACAGCAAATGCAACCAATGCGTTTGGAACCGGCGGCCTGACCGTGGCAGACGGAGGGACCCTGATTCTGGGAAATGCATCGTCACTGAATGACCTGTCCGCCTTGGTACTGGGCGCTTCATCCGGGCTGGAACTTAACTTTACCGGCGTGGATACCGTTGGCAGCATTTCGCTGGACGGTGGAGCCACCATGCTTCCAGACGGCATCTATAACGCCACGCAGCTTTCTGCTTCTGGCACGGGATCCGGCAACCTTAAGGTGGTATCGTCGAAGAAGAATGCACTGCAACTGTTTTTAATTACCTCCACTCGCTAATCTTTATATGTACTCCGGACAACTAAATTGTCATGAATCTAAAAAGAGCTGTATTTACGGGATAATTTAATATGAAAACCCATCCTAGCATGCGGGTTGCGGGTCAAGTTGCGATGCTGGTTTTGCTGGTGACCGGTTCAGCGTTTGCGCTGGATATTACAGTCACCAACGCGCCTTACAGCGCGACGCCCGATGACGGGACTAATGACGCGCCGGCTTTTATCAGCGCGCTGAACGCCATCGCCGATGCCGGCGGCGGAACTCTGACAGTGCCGTGCGGCAACTACGACTTAACCAATAAGGTCACGGTTGACCTTCACGCGGCGACGGTGATCGTCGCCGGTGACGGTGCCGACGTCACGACATTCCGTTGCACCAGTAACAACACCGACGGCGTGTTTTTGTTCAACAACACCAGCGGCGAAAACCAGCTGACCTTGAAGGATTTCGCCATCGAGGCCAATCAGTTTGGCGGAACGGGCGTGGCTGTTTATAATCCGTCCCTGTCCACGAACCCGATTTGCAGTCTGCGGATGGACAATGTGGATATGAATTCCGTAAACGGCTCGGAGTGTTATTTCATCCGCCAGGTGGATGCCTCCAACCTCAAGTCGCCGGTCTTCTTCAACGTTCTTCCCTCCGCTGGTTTCTATGTCGATGGCTTGTACATGGAAGGTTTCCATATCGAAAATGTTGATTCGCCCACCTTTGACCAGACGTATACAAGGCACACTTCTGCCGGCTACACGCTCACCGGCATGCGCGGGGCGGCGAACTTTGTCCGCTCCTATGCTTCCGGTACGTTATACCCCTTCACCCTGCACGCCGTGCCCGGATCCGGCGCCACGCTGTCCATGCGCCAGTTCCATTCGTCCGGCGCCGAGCTGAATATAGATGCGTCCAATTTTGACCGGATCGACATCTTCCAGCATTGCTGTTACGCGGGCGGCACGAAAGGCCTTCCGATTTATGATTACATCTTCACCGATTGCGCGAATGTGACCATCCAAGGCACTATCTTCCACGTATCAGTGCCTGTTCAGCGCACCATGATTTCGCTGAAAGGAACCACCCACGATGTACATATCGCAAACTGTATCTTCAGGTCATCGGGGGCGATGGTGCTCCAGCAGGATCCGGATGTCCGAGGGGTCAGTATGGTTGGATGCTTTGACGCAACCATGAACTAAGGCGGGTTAACCGAAGGTAAAACAGGGATGAGTGGTAACATCTACAGAGGTCTTGAAACCGGTCTACTGATGGGTCTGCTGGTCTTGTTCGCGGCCAATCCGTGTCTTGCAATGCTTCGCATTGACATAACAAAGTCTCCGTACAGTGCGAAAGCCAACGATGGCAAGAATGACAGCGCCGCGTTTCAGTCTGCACTCGACGACCTGTATGCATCGGACCCCCGGGGCGGCTACCTGTACATTCCTAACGGAACCTACGATTTCAACACGCAGGTTTACATCAACCCGGTCAGAGCCTGGGATCTGGAGATTCAGGGCCAGTCCAGAACCGGCGTAGTGCTGCGCTGCAACAATACCAACGGTGTTTTCCTGCTCGATAATGACAAAAGCACCCGCGCCGGTCTCCACACCACGTTGCGCGATGTTACCCTGCAGGCTAACCGTGCCGGGGCCGGAACCGCTTATGCATCGATCGTGGCGACGGGCGGCAACCCCGGCGAGCGGATGCAGCAGGTCTTCAACGTCGATGTCACCTATGCGAACACCAACTGCTACTTCAACAACGGCATCAATATCTTTGGCGCCAACCGTCCGCTGGTGGACGGAGTTACGATCAATTCGCCGACGAACAGCGACATGAGCGACGGCCCCAACTCCATCAACTTCCGGATGCAGAAAGCCATTAATCTGGATGGGTCGTACAACGGAGTGGTGCGCAACGCCGTGATCAATGGAGCCGACACGGCCATTTCGGTGGCGATGCCTTATCCGGTTGAGACGGAAGGCGGCACCTGCATGAACATCTCTGTCAGCTACGTCAAAACCGGCATTGTCTACAGCATCGTCGCTACAACCCGGGCCATTGTCGAAATCGGCGGTTGCGATATCACCGCGCGCGATGTCGGTATCAGTTTTGAACATAGGGATCTTATCGTTATCGGGGGAAATACCTTCCGGCAACTTTCGACGGCCTATCCGCTGGTGGATATCCGTCTGATCGGCAACTCCCCGATCGACACCATCGTGCGCAACACGTTTGCCGGTACACTTGCCGGCGGACGAAAAAATATCACCATTGATTCCAACTGCTATAACATGGTCGTTGGACAAAACACTCTTTCAGGTCCGGTGGCCGATGCGATCACGGTGCATCCCGACGTCACCGATGTGTATATCACCGGCAATAACAACGCGACCAACGGCCCGGCCTTTGTCACCAACGCGTTCACGAAAGCAGGCGCAACGGCCGGTTATATCTATTCCGGCTCGATCACCAATACCGCCAGCGATCCCGACGGCAACGTGCTGACCTTTTCTAAAAACAGCGGCCCGACGTGGCTGACGGTGGGCTTCGACGGAACGTTATCAGGCATTCCGGGTGACGGTGATGTAGGCACCAACGTATTCACCGTCGGCGCCTGGGATGAGGGCAGCCTTTCCGCCGCCGCAACGATGACCATCACGGTCGCGCCGCAGTCGAGCGCTCCGCTGGTATGGCCCGGCAGCATGACTTTCATATCTATCGCCGCTGAAGACGGTTTTGTTTCGGAATCGGCTCAGGGCTCAGGTATCGGCGGCACAGCTAATTCGGCAACTGCCGGCTCCGGCGGCCTGCGGCTGGGCGATCACGCCACCAATACTCAGTACAAAACTTTTGTATCCTTCGACACATCGGTGCTGCCTTACGATGCGAAGGTTACCAATGCAACCCTGAAGCTTTGTCGTGCCATCATTTCCGGCGATAATCCGTTCCTCTGGGCCGGTAACTCTGCCCTTGTAGATATCAAGGGAGGTAGCGGATTCGGCGGCAGTACGGCGCTTTCCGAAGGAGACTTCCAGGCCGCCGCCGACGCCACCAACGTGGCTACTATGAGTTATCCGGCGGCCAGCGACGCCTGGTCAACGGGTACGCTCAGTTCTAACGGTCTCCAGTATGTCAACCTGACCGGCACAACACAGTTACGCGTCTATATGTCGATCCCCACTGATAACAACAACACCAACGGCTTCATGGGTCTTTGGTCCAGAGATTCAGTGACCAACTGGCCGGTTTTCGTGGTCGACTATATGCAGCCTAATCACTCGCCGGTGTGGAGCACCAATTTATTAACCAAAGCCGATGCCACCGAAGATATTGCCTACAGCAATTCGATTGCGACTAACGCTACCGATTCCGATGTTGGCGACCGACTGACTTTTTGGAAGGTTTCCGGCCCGACATGGCTGACGGTGACGACCAACGGTGTGCTTTCCGGCGCACCGGCCAACGGCAATGTCGGCACCAATACCTTCGTTGTCCGTGTGACGGACACCCAGGGTGCCGCCGTCGACGCGACGCTGCACATCACCGTCATCAACGTCAACGACGCGCCAGTGGCGGAGAATCAAAGCGGTACAGTCGCGGGAGATCTGGCGACTGATCTGGTGCTGACCGGAACCGATATCGACAGCGCGAATCTGACCTATTCAATTCGGACTAACCCGTCCCACGGAACATTAAGCGGACTGAACACGAACAGCGGAGAAGTGACTTATACGCCCGGCGTCTATTACTACGGCGCGGACAGCTTCACCTTTACGGTCAGTGATGGCAGTCTTTCCTCGACGGGAACGGTCGGCCTGACGGTGACGGCCGGCGTTACCGCAAATACCGGAACCCCTTATTGGTGGATGGCGCAGTACGGCCTGACAAACTTTGAGGCGGATGCTGAGGCGGATACAGATGGCGACGGTTTGATGAACTGGCAGGAATACATTGCCGGCACCAACCCGACCAATCCGGCATCCTGTCTGGTGATCTCCGGCGGCGGACTGACGGCGCAGGGTAAAACGATTATCCGCTGGACGAGCGAACCGAACCGCTTCTACACGCTCAGCCGGACAACAAACCTGCTGACGGCCTTCACCGGTCTTGCAGGCGCAAGCAACCTGCCCGCCACGCCTCCGGAAAATGTTTACACCAATCCGGTGCCGGATGGCGGTAGTGCTTTCTACCGAATAAATGTTCACCAGTAATTGAACACGGCATACATATCCCGACGATTTACGCCGAAACTCTGGTTCGCAAAACGGCGGTTTAAAGACGGGAAGTGGCGTTGATGTCTTCGGGTGAAGGTGAGAGCCTTTTTCCTGCTGAAATTTTTTACAGGAGTCAGATTGTTTATGAGCAGACATCATATTAAAGCGGTTTTGTTTGATTTGAACGGGGTGGCGGATTCTGCCGGTAAGCTTCGTTCCGGGGTTGTGCCGGTTCTTGAAAAACTAAAAGCCGAAGGATCACGGCTGGCGGTTTGTTCGGCGGATAAAAAAGCGGCCTCGGTTGTCGCGGCGCTTAACTTGACTCCGTATTTCGATGCGGTTGTTGCCGACGCGGGCATTCAAAATCCGAAACCTGATCCGGAGCTTTTTTTGAAAGGCGCGCAGGCCGTCAACGTTCATCCGTACCACTGTCTGGTGTTTGAAGATACGCCTGCAGGTGTCGAGGCCGCACGGCGTGCCGGAATGAAATGCGTCGGGCTGGGCGATGCAAAACTGCTGACCGAAGCGCCGGTCGTGATCACGGATTACATATCGGTTGATGTCGAGGCGCTGCTGGATTCGGGTCGTCCGTTCCGCCCGGAGCCGCACGGCTGGAATCTGGTGGAAAGCGAGTTCCGTCCGTTGCGGTCGCTCTACTGGGAATCGGTGCTGGCCGTCACCAACGGCGTGCTTGGTGTGCGCGGAAATCTGGAAGAGGAAAACGCAGGTGTCGAATCCTATCCGGCGACGTTCGTAAACGGTGTGATCGGTTTCTTTCCATACTTCTATATGTGGAAATTTTCCGGCTTTCCGGAGCGCGGCCATTGCATGCTCAACGCCTGTGAATGGACAAACGTCCAGCTGGAAGTGGATGGAGAGCGGTTTCACGTCGGCCATTCCGGGTTGCAGAAACACCGCCGCTGGCTGGATATGCAGCAGGGCGTGATGCATCGCGAATTTACCTGGCGGACAGCCAGCGGCGTCGAGGTGAGCGTTCAGACGCGCCGACTGGCCAGCATGAAGCGCCGCCATGCGGTTGCGCTGGAATATACCGTCAATGTTTCCAAACCTTGTAAGGTGCTTTTGGAAACAAAAACCGATTGTTCGCCGAAGAGTCGTCATTTCGGCAAGGAAGGTTTTTCTTTCGGCGGATGGCAGACGCGTAACGGATTTCTTTGTGCGCGACAAACCGCCGTATCGGGCGGCCAGCAGGTCGCGTCCGGTTTCCGCGTTCTTTTTTCCGGCGGCGCGGAAGCTCCGGAACTGAATGAAGGCCTTTGTATTTCACGTGCCGACGTTGCGGCGGTGCCGGGCACTCCGGTGCTGTTACAGAAGACCGCCATCTTTTTCAGCGACCTGGAAACTCCGGCAGATCATCTGGACTCCGCTGTAGATCAGGAACTGGCGGGATTGTCGGACATCGCCGGACTTGTCGCCGAGCAGGCCGCCTTCTGGAAAAAATACTGGGACGTAGCCGATGTGCAGATTGACGGCGACGCGCTCGATCAGCTCGGTATCCGCCTGAGTCTTTTCCATAACCGGCAGAGCAATCCGGAAGACGGATTCCGCAGCATCAGCGCCAACGGGATGACCGGCGATAATTATGCCGGGCATGTGTTCTGGGATACGGAGCAGTACATTGCGATGCCGTTCCTGTATTCGGAGCCGGCCACCGCGCGCGGACTGCTGGAATACCGCTACCGGATTCTGGACAAAGCGCGGGAACGCGCCCGCCAGCTCGGACGCAAAGGGGCGGAATATTCCTGGAACTCCGTCAATGGCGAAGAGTGCGGACACGTCTTTGAAGCGGCGACCGGCCAGCACCATCTGCAAAGCGACGTTGCCTGGGCGGTTGACCGCTATGTCGATGCCAGCGGCGACCGGGAGTTCTTGTACAGCATGGGCGCGGAAATAATTTTTGAAACCGCGCGCTTCCTGCGCGACCGCGGTGCGTTCAGCGAATACAAGGGCGGCTTCGTGCTGAATGCCGTCTGCGGACCGAACGAGTACGGTTGCGGCGTCGATAATAATGCCTACACCAATTATATGATGCAGTGGCATTTTGAAACGGCCGCGCGGATTTTCGAAGAAATGAGCCGCGAGGTTCCGGGACAGATGAAAGGTTTGTGCGAGCGGATCGGTTTGACGGCGGAAGAAGCGGCGGACTGGAAGAAAACCGCCGCGCAGGTTTATCTACCGTGGGATGAAAAGCTGGGTATTGTTCCGCAGGACGACGCGTTCCTCGGCCACGATCCGGTGGATATGTCAAAGATTCCGATGCACACCGATATCCGCACGCTGGTTCATCCGCTGGATCTCTGGCGCATGCAACTGATTAAGCAGGCAGACACTGTTCTGCTGATGTATCTGCACCGCGACAAGTTCGACAACGAAACCGTCCGGCGCTGTTATGAGTATTATGAGCCGAAGACGAATCACGGTTCTTCGCTGTCCGCCTGTATGCACGCCATTGTCGCGGCGGATATCGGTCTGCTGGACGACGCGTATCATTTCTTCCGCGAAAGCGCGCTGATGGATATCAACGACCTTAAGAGCAACACCGGCGGCGGCGTTCATTCGGCCTGTCTCGGCGGAACCTGGATGGCGATCGTCAACGGGTTTGGCGGAATGCGCGACGAAAAGAGCGCGCTTAAATTCCGTCCGCAGCTTCCGGAGAAATGGAAACAGCTTTCATTTCAGGTGGTTTGGCATGGCACGCGGATCGGTGTGGAAATGCAGCAAGCCGCCGTGACATACCGGAACCTTGGCGGCCCGGCGGTGGAATTCATGCACAGTACGGAAGCTGTTGCGCTGAACAGCGGTGAACAGCGGACTTTTTAAAAATGATCCGGTCTGCGGTCAGTTTAGCATTGCTGGCCGTTCTGCCGACACTTGTCGCCGGAGCTTCGCTGGAATTGACCGCTTCCGCCGGACAGACCAAAGAGTTGGTTTATTACATTTGGGATACCGGTGACGGGCGCTGGATTCCTTCGGCGCGCGGCAAAGCGGATGCGGTTGCGGTTGCGAAAACCGATGTGTTATGGCAAAGCACCGGAACCTGCACTACGCGCTGGCAGGCGGTTTCTCTTTCGGGGAGAATTTTCCAAGGACTGGAAACGGCGGTTTGCGTTAAAGACTCAAACGCAGAAACCAACGCGCTTTTACTGGCGAGTGCTGCCGGCAAAAATTTTTCCAGCCCGGAAAAATATAAATCGGACACCATCGAAATTCCGTTGAAGGGGCTCAGGGCGGTTGAGTGGGTGGTTCTGCACGGTGCAAACGACGGACTTTTTCCGGCCGACTTCTCCGTCGAAATCAGTCACGACGGCGGTGCGCGCTGGCGGCGGGTCATGAGTGCCGAGTTTGTTTTTTTCCCAAACCCTGGAACTAACGCCGTCTGGATTCCGCTGCGCGGCGTCGCAGCGGACGCCGTCCGGATTTTTGTTCCACGCGGCAACGCGCTGGACGGCGGCCAGTGCGGCTGGAGTCTTGGTAAAACCGAAGTGTACGGCAAAGCAAACTTCCCCTGGACGCTGGAGGGCGGTTCTGCGGCGGAAACCGCCGCATGGAATAATCTCTGGCTTAATTTTGGTATAGCTGCCAACGAAGTGCACGAGCGGTTTGATCCGTGGTGGACAACCGAGCGTCCGCTGGACGGCGGCATGGTCTGCATTGGCAGCTGCATCTGGCTCTATTGGGATGCGATCAAGCTGAGCTGGCTCGGAAGCGGTCCGGATGTGAAGCGGCTTGAAAGTTGTATCAATGAAAATCCGGTCGGGCCGGATGGATATGCCTGGGCGTCGCCCGGCCACGAGAAACATTTGGATCACAGCCGGCACTACAGTACCGGCGCGGCGTATATCCGCGGAACGGCTTACCATTATTTGATGCAGCGCGATCCGGCTTTTCTGGCGATGAAAGATCCGGCGACCGACGAAACCGTATTGAGCAAAGCCCGGCGAACCATGCAGTTCCAGTTGAGCAATCTGCACGGAGCGGACGGACTGCTGGTGTTCGATGATCCGAAGCATGACGGAACCGCCAACAGTCTCGGCGGTAACTACTGGGACTTCTGGCTGTTTGGATATAAGTCGGCGTACGACAACGCAGTATTCTATGACTCGCTGTACTGGATGGCGGAGCTGGAGCAGTCGCTGGGTAATGAAAAGCGTGCGCAGGAATTGCGTGATCTCCGTCCGCTGGTCAAAAACCGGTTCAATGAAACATTCTGGAATCCGGAAACCGGCCGCTACATCGGCTGGCAGGATATCAACGGCAAACGCAACGACTACGGGTTTACCGATGTTAATCTGATGGCGCTGGCGTTTGATCTGGCTGACGCGGAGAAAGCGGAGTCGGTTTTGAGCTGGCTGGACGGAACGCGGCAGGTTGAGAACGACGACGCGCACGATGTTTACGCCTTCGGCTTTGCTCCGCGCAGTACGACCGTGGATGCACTGCGCGGAAATCCGCAGGTGGTGAATACCTGGGGCGGTGAGCTGAATATTGCACCGGGCGAATCCGCTTCCTTCGGGCGGCAGATTCAAAACGGCGGAGCCATTTTCTTTTGCAGTTACCACGACTTGCAGGCGCGCCGTCACTATCGCGGGGCGGAAGATGTTTATCGCCGCTGGCAGGGCATTCTGGCGGAATTCAGCAAAGACGAACTCCGGCGTGATCCGGATAACTTCCGCGGGCAGAGCGACAAGTTCGGTATCCTCCGCGAATTTCCTGAGTCCGGTCTGGTGCCGTATTTTTTTGTCGATGGCGTTCTCGGTCTGTCCCCGCAGGCGGACGGGTTGCGGATTGAGCCGTGTCTGCCGTCGGCGTGGAAGGCCGCCCGGATTGAATCGTTTCATTTCGCCGGAAAGGATCTGCGGATCCGGACCGACCGCGCGGTGAAGCTTCCGGCGATAGACCCGGACGAAACGATTCTGGTTCCTGCCGAAGGAGTTTTCCTGTTTACGCCGGACGGGCGGTTGCAAGTTTTTGGGGAAAACCCATGAAGAAATTTATTTTTCTCAGCCTGTTTCTTTTCTGCGGCATCTGCTTTGCGGCACAGTCGGAGCGGGCTTGCTATTACGAAACCTTTGCCGTCGGGAAAGATTACTCTCGCATTTTGCGGACCGCCTGGGCGGCCCGTAGCTGGGAAATTGTCGAAAAAGCTTCGCCCGATTCCGGCCGCATTCTGCGCGTGCATTTCCGGTTTGATGAAAAGCATCCGCGCGCGCTACTGATTTTTGATCTGCCGCCGACACATCTGATCCGGTTGCAGCTGCGGGTGCGTAATCCGGAGGAAACGGGTGCTCCGGTTCAGTTTTCTGTTAACATCACCGATATTTCCGGAATGGGACTGGTTTTGGAAGGGATTCAATTGCCTGCGGACGGAAAATGGATCGACTATGCCGCGTCTGTTGATAAGCAGCTCAAGGAGATTCATCGTCGCGGCAAGGTGGTCGCTGAACCTTTCGGTCCGGATGAACGTGATTCGCTGGCCGTCAACGGGTTGTTTTTTCAGATATCGCTTCCGGAAAAATCGCCGTTGCAAAACCGGGACTTTGATCTCGAATTCAAAATACTGGAGTGCTTTGCCCAATGAAAAATGAAACCGACACTCAGCACATTTCATTGTTCCGCTCATGCATTCGCTGAGCTTTTGAATGAGTAAGGAGAACCAGAAGTATGCCAATGGTTAATCAGTTTGCAGTCATGGTTATGAGTCTGGCGGCCTTGGATCAGCCGGATTCTCACTTGTTCATCCACGGGACGTTTGAGCTGCCTGCGCAAGCCGAGGTCCGTTTTGAACTGCACAGCACCGCCTGGTTCAACGCCTTCGTCGATGGGGAGTGGTTGCTGGACGGTCCGGCACGCTTCGCGCCGACGAGCAAAGAATATGTTCAGGTGCGGAAAACGTTGCCGGCCGGGAAGCACACGCTGGCCTTTCAGCTGAAGGCCAACGGCGTAGACACCCGGCTTGCAAAGCACCAGACTCCGCGTTTTTTCGCCCGGCCCTTTGTCGGCGAAAAAGAAATTCCGGTGCAATGGAAAGTCTGCCGCTCCGATGCGTATGAATCGAAAAAAGCCCGCCTGACGGGAGTGCTCGGCTGGATTGAATGGTGTGACACGCGCAAACTTCCCGACGGATGGCCGTCGCAGGCCGGCACGAATCAGGTGTGGTCTGCGCCGGATTTTGTGACGGAGGATAAAAGCAGTTTCACGTTGATTGATGTTCCGCCGGTGGCGCGCATTTCTCATGAACTGAAGCCGGTGGCCCAGGGAAATCTCTCGCTGGCGCGCGGCGAAGCGTTTCAGAAAGATGCCGGATGGAATTTTTTCATGCGCAATCTGTCGCCGGCGCTTCAGCACGACCAGGGCGTCTGGCGCCGCTACGATCTCGGCCGCGTCCGGCTGGCTTATCCGAGATTCACGCTGGATGTCCCCGCGGGAACGGTCGTTGAGTTTGGCTACAGCGAATATCTGGATCACGGACGGGTTTGTCCGGTGGTTGCCCAGTCCGGCTATTCGACCTGTTTTCTCGATCACCATGTGGCGCGCGGCGGCGTGCAAACTTTCCAACCTTCGGAACCGCGCGGCATGCGGTTTCTGGAAGTGCATATTTTATGCGAACCGGAAAAAGTCCGGTTTGTTAAAGAGGAAGTTGAAGAACGGACGTATTACACCGGCAAGCCGCAGGGCAGTTTTTCCTGCGATGATGAACAGCTCAACCGGATATGGGCCGTCGGCGTCGAAACCATGCGCTGCTGTTATGAAGATTCTCCGACCGATACGCCGACGCGTGAGCGCGGCCAGTGGCTCGGCGACGTCACCGCTGCCGGCATGGACGTGACGGCGGTGTCGTACAGCGACCTTGCGCCGATCCGCCGTATGCTGGTTCAGGCCGCGCAGTGTCCGGAGCCGGACGGCACGATCTGCGGTATGGTGCCCGGCATGGGCATGATGATTCCGGCGTTTGCGTTGCAGTGGGTCAGTACAACGGCGCACTACTACGAGTTGACTGGCGACCGCGCGCTGCTCGAAGAGCTGTTTGATGCGGCGCTGACCAATATGACCGCCATGAAGTCCTACAGCGAGGGCGGACTCCTGACTAAGGTGCGCGATGTCTGGAACTTTATCGACTGGGGCTACCAGACTCCCAGTAATCCGTTTCCGGGAATTGATCCCGATTATAAAAAAGCGCTGAAAGAAGATTTGGCGCTAAGCCTAAACTGGTATCGCGCCTTATCCGATCTGTTGCGCTGGGCCGACTGGATCGGCGCGGGTGACCGCGTTGAACCGTTCCGTGCGGCTTTTGCGGAGAGCGTAGCCGCTATCCGGCGGGCACTGCCGACGGAAAATCTCGACCGGATGGAAACCTGGTACGGTTATGGATTCCATGCGACGGTCTTGAGTCTGCTGTATGGATTAATGACGGAGGAGCAGGCGTCCGCGGCGGTTTCGTTTATTAAAAAACACGTTTCCGCCTCTTTTCCGAACGACCGGAACGCGCCGGTTGTTTACTGCGAAAACATCATGGCGCAGAAAGTGTTCACGCCGTATTTCGCGCACTATATTTTTGCCGCGCTGATTCAGCGCGGCGAAATGGAGTTTGTTCAGCAACAGTACCGTTCCTGCTGGGGCTGGTTCCTCGATCAGGGGTTGACGACCTGGCCGGAAGCTTTTGATCTGCGCTGGAGCCACTCTCATCAGTATTCCGCCGGACCTACCTGGCAGCTTTCCCGGTATGCGCTTGGGCTGCATCCCCGGTTTGACCTGGGTGAAAATCATTATCAGTTCGATTTGCGGCCCGGTTCTTTACAGCAGGCACGCGGCCGTCTGCCGGTCTGCGGAAAAGGCGGACAGGCCGTTGATGTCGAATGGAAGCGGAGCGGAGCCCGGATTCGCGTGAACGTTACAACCGATCATCCGGTTTATTTGCACGGCGTGACAAACAACGCCATGGAAATAAAAGGAACCTGTGAATTTGAAATTCCGGTGAAGCGGTGATTGAAATATGACGATGAAAAGAAATAGGAGGCGGTCTGTGTTTAAACAACTGGTGGTTATGATGCTCGCCGTACAGGGACTCAACGTATATGCGGTTTTAGTGGTTGAAAATTTTGACTGGGGTCCCAGCGTGTCCGGAAGAGAGTCGTTTGTGTCGGACGGTTTGATTGACGGTATTAAAGCGCAGTCCGGCGGTGCCGTTTTGAAGGATACCGGAAAAACGCCAAGCGCCTTTTCCGGCGCGGCCGGGATGGGCCGTGGCGTGCTTATGATGAAAGGCGCGAGTTGTGCGGCCGGATTTGCGTACCGGGTTCCGGAATCACGGTGGTGAAGGCCGAAGGCAGATTTTATCCCGGCGTTACAACGAAAGGGGTGCGCGGTTTCTGGATCGGGCTTCAATCTATCGCGGCGGATGCCAGAACAAAACGCTCAGTCCATTCGCGGCCAATGCTACCGGACGGAAAGTTGCCACCGGCCCGGTCGAAGCCACGGCCATCGGCAACCTCATTGTCCAGATGCTGGCGATGGGTGACATCGCCTCGCTCTCCGAAGGCCGCGAAATTGTCCGTAAATCGTTTACACATGAATCGAAGACCTTCCTTCCGCAGAATGCCGAGGCCTGGAAAGCGGCGCTCGAAAAATGGCGTTCCATTCGCCGGTATCCAGCATATGTTCTGTTCATCCAGGCAGCCAATAAACAATCCGACATCCACATCCTCAGAACCAAAGCTTCTGGAGTGCATGGCGTCGGTTACTTCGGGTTTACGGGCCGCTAATTCGGATTTTAGGCTCGATGCCATTTGATGCAGCAGAAGAACAGGAATACCGCTGTGGTTGGCGAATTGTTTAAGACCTTTGCAAAATCTTTTGATCGTACGCTGATCGGGAGTTTCTCCCCGTCCCATGATCCAAAGTTCAAGCTGGTCAATTACGATCAGGTCGAAGTCGATACCAAAGTCTGCTGCGATAGTATCCAGCTCGGCTGAATAGTTCATATGGTCTGCATCGATTATGTTGATCAAGGGAGTAAGCTAACAAAGCCGCCTTCCGATGTCTGGAAGATTTTTTCCAAACATTGGAAAAACAAAAACCCCGTTCAGATGAACGAGGTTTTCTGGCGACTGAAGTCCGGGTTATTTAACCGGAGTCAGTGGTTCATTAAACTTAATATCTACGGTGTATAGAGTATACGTTCTGGGTCCGGATGGTGAAGTGGATCGACTGGAAAAGTTCAACTCAATAGAAAAATTGTCAGCACTTATGGTGTGCGGACGTCCCGGAGTTGTTGAATCCGGAGCGATTTCTTCGTATTTCATCCGGCTGTTTATTTCCTTCCCGTTGGCCACCAACATCCAATTGGAACGGTCGAAAAGAGGATGCTCCTCCAGCTTAAGAGAAATACTCGGTGAGATCAGAGAGTCAGATTTGCAGAATTGTTGAAACTTTCCTTTTCGGAAAACAAACATGCAGGATCTTCCGTAAATCAAGCCGGTGCGAAACTCGTCAATTCGTACTGCTCCTGACGGCTTGCCCAGCGCGGCAATGACTTCAGAGATGGTGCTGAACGGTTTTACGCCGAATATGGAGCCGGAATCGGCGTTAATGATGTTCTGTGCGCCGGGAGGGATAGAATATTCTTCCGGCAACTGGAATGTGAAAGGTTCGGTTCTGGCTATGAGAGGCAGTAGTAATGCGAGCATCAAAAGATATTTGTACATTAGAAACCCCCTTCGTTTTGCCGTGCATCCTAGCTGGCAGAACGAAGCCAGTCAAATGAGCTTTCAAATCTTAAAGCCGTTACGCGTGATAATCCTGAATCGGGCGGACGGTCCACTCTTTGCCATCAATCGCTTTGATGGCCCCGAGGGTAGCGCGCGCACCGGACTCGGTGGTGACGATCGGGATATTCCGCAGAATGCACTCGGAGCGGATTTTGATTTCATCCATGCGCGAAACCGGTCCGCTGGGCGTGTTGATGACCATGGCGATTTTTCCGTCCTGCATGAAGTCGATGATGTTCGGGTGCTGTCCGCTGGCGAGCTTACAGGTTTCGGTGACTTTCAGTCCGGCGTCACATAATGCCTTGCCGGTTCCTTCGGTCGCCGTCAGTGTGAAGCCGAGGCCGACGAGCGTTTTGCCGATTTCCACCATCCAGCCTTTGTCGCGGTCGGTGGCGCTGAGAAACACGCAGCCCTCGGTCGGCAGCATTTGTCCGGCGGCGATCTGCGATTTCCAGTAGGCCATTTCAAACGTTTTATCGATGCCCATCACTTCGCCGGTGGATTTCATTTCCGGGCCGAGGATCGGGTCGACGCCCGCGAAACGGTTGAACGGGAAGACGGCTTCTTTGACGGCGAACCAGTCCAGCTTGGCATGCGTTCCGGAAAGACCGAGTTCCTTGAGTGTTTTGCCGACGGCGACTTCGGTGGCGATTTTCGCCAGCGGCACGCCGGTGGCTTTCGAAACATACGGCACGGTGCGCGAGGCGCGCGGATTAACTTCGATGACGTAGATGTCATCGCCTTTAACCGCCATCTGCGCATTCATCAGCCCTTTAACATTGAGTTCGAGCGCCATGCGGGTGCAGGCCGCTTCGATTTCGCGAACAATTTTCGGGTCGAGCGAGTAGGGCGGGATGGAGCAGGCACTGTCGCCGGAGTGAATGCCGGCGGCTTCGACGTGCTGCATGACGCCGCCGACATAAACGTCTTTTCCGTCGCAAACCAGATCCACGTCGATTTCAATGGCGTTTTCGAGGAAGCGGTCGATCAGCACCGGATGACCCGGGCTGGCGTTGAAAGCGGCGTGGGTAAACGGAACAAATTCGGTTTCGTCGTAGGCAACCATCATCGCCCGTCCGCCGAGTACGAACGACGGGCGGATCATGACCGGGAACCCGATGCGATGCGCAATCTTCAGCGCGTCGTCCATCGTCTTGGCTGTGCCGCTTTCCGGCTGTTTGAGATCGAGTTTGATGATCATCTGGCGGAAGAGTTCGCGGTCTTCGGCCATGGCGATACTTTTCGGCGAAGTTCCCAGAATCGGAACGCCGGCGGCGAGTAGGCGGTCGGCGAGATTGAGCGGAGTCTGTCCGCCCATCTGAACGATCATGCCGATCGGCTTTTCCTGTTCGTAGATGTTCATCACATCTTCGAAGGTGAGCGGCTCGAAATAAAGTTTGTCGGACGTGTCGTAGTCGGTCGAAACGGTTTCCGGGTTGGAGTTGACCATGATAGCTTCGTAGCCCATTTCGCGCAGAGCCATGACGGTGTGCACGCAGGAATAGTCGAACTCGATTCCTTGACCGATGCGGTTCGGGCCGGAACCGAGCACGATGATGCTCTTTTTGCCGGTCTTGCGGATTTCGTTGAGGTCGCCATAGCTGGAATAAAAGTAAGGCGTCGCGGCTTCGAATTCGCCGGCGCAGGTGTCCACCAGACGGTAAACCGGAATGACGCCTGCTTTCTTGCGTTCTTCGCGGAACGCCAACGGATCCTGGCCGCGCAGTACGGCGATCTGGGCGTCAGAGAAACCGTTGAGTTTGACTTTACGGAGCAGATCGATGTCGAGCGGTCTGTCTTTCGGTGCGTCGAGCAGCTCGCGCTCCATTTCGACGATTTGCAGAATGTTATCGATGAACCACGGATCGATCTTGGTGATATCGGCAATCTTCTGAACTGTGTAGCCTTGTTTGAGTGCGACTTTGATGGCGATGCAGCGCTCGGTTTTGGTGCGGGTCAGCCATTCGTCCAGGCGGGCGAGCGGCACTTTGGCTTCAGCTTTCAGGTCGAGACCGTCCACGCCGATTTCCAGCGAGCGGAACGCTTTCTGGAGCGCTTCCTTAAAATTCCGGCCGATGGCCATCGTTTCGCCGACGGACTTCATGCTGACGCCGAGGTGCGCGTCGGCTGACGGGAATTTTTCGAAGGCGAAGCGCGGCATTTTGACGACGCAGTAGTCGATGGACGGCTCAAAGCAGGATGGCGTCTTTTTGGTGATGTCGTTCGGCAGTTCGTCGAGTGTGTAGCCGACAGCGAGCTTGGCCGCCAGTTTGGCAATCGGGAATCCGGTGGCTTTGGAAGCCAGCGCCGAGGAGCGCGAGACGCGCGGATTCATTTCGATGATTGCCATGCGTCCGGTTTCGGGATGGATACAGAACTGCACATTCGATCCGCCGGTTTCAACGCCGACGGCGCGCATGACTTTGATGGAAGCATCACGCATCGTCTGGTATTCGCGGTCGGTCAGTGTCTGCGTCGGCGCAACGGTAATACTGTCGCCGGTATGAATACCCATCGGATCCATGTTTTCGATGGAACAGATGATGACGACGTTGTCCTTCTTGTCGCGCATAACTTCCATCTCGAACTCTTTCCAGCCGTAGACGGATTCTTCGAGAAGCACTTCGCTGCTGAGACTGGCTTCCAAACCGCGCCGGGCGATTTGTTTCAGCTCGTCCATGTTATTGGCGATGCCGCCGCCGGTGCCGCCGAGGGTAAAGCTGGGGCGCACGATGATCGGGAAAGGCAGTTCCTTTTCGGCGACATGGATTGCTTCTTCAAGATTGTGGACGTGGAAGCTCTTGAGGGTTTCGATGCCGGCTTCCTTCATGACGGATTTGAAGATGTCGCGCTCTTCGCCGCGCATGATGGCGTCGTAGTTGGCGCCGATCATTTCGACGTTGTGCTTCTTCAGCACACCGCTTCGGTACAGCTTCATGGCGGTGTTGAGCGCCGTCTGACCGCCAAGTGTCGGCAGCAGGGCGTCGGGCCGTTCTTTGATGATAATCTTCTCAACTGTTTCCGGCGTGATCGGCTCGATGTAGGTCGCGTCTGCCGTGGCCGGGTCGGTCATGATCGTAGCCGGGTTGGAGTTGATCAGCGTGACGCGGAAGCCTTCTTCGCGGAGCGCCTTGCATGCCTGCGTTCCGGAGTAGTCGAATTCGCAGGCCTGGCCGATAACGATAGGTCCTGAGCCGATGATCAGGATGTGGTGGATGTCAGTTCTTTTTGGCATGAGTTATTCCCATTCGATGGTGGAAGGCGGTTTGGAAGAAATATCATAGACGACGCGGTTGACGCCTTTGACTTCGTTGATGATGCGGTTCGAAATGCTGTCGAGTACTTCGTACGGCAGTTTAAACCAGTCAGCAGTCATTCCATCGAGGCTTTGTACGGCGCGCACGGCGACGACATTTTCATAGGTGCGGTCGTCGCCCATGACGCCGACGGTTTGGATCGGGAGCAGCACGGCGAAGTACTGCCAAACATCGAGGTGGTTTGGCATTTTTAGGATTTCTTCACGGACTCGCAGGTCGGCAAGCTGGAGCAGGTCGACGCGTTCGCGGGTGATGTCGCCGAGAATGCGTACGGCGAGACCTGGGCCGGGGAACGGCTGGCGGTCGACGACATAACTCGGCAGTCCAAGTTCGCGGCCGACGGCGCGCACTTCGTCTTTGAAAAGTTCACGGAGCGGCTCGATGAGATCGAATTTAAGATCGGCGGGCAGTCCGCCGACGTTATGGTGGCTCTTGATGGTGGCCGATGGACCGCCGATCGGCGAAACGCTTTCGATGACGTCGGGATAAAGTGTGCCCTGTGCGAGGTATTTTACTTTGCCGACTTCGCGCGCTTTTTCGGCGAAGACATCAATAAAAGTTTTGCCGATGATCTTGCGCTTTTTCTCCGGATCGGTGACACCGGCCAGCACGTCGAGGAAAAGATCTTGCGAGTGGGCGGTGTGGAGGTCGATGCCGAAGGCGTTGCCGAAGAGCTCTTCGACTTCGCGCGCTTCGTTGTAACGAAGCAGTCCATTGTCGACGAAGACACAATGAAGTTGAGGGCCGATTGCTTTGTGAAGCAGAGCGGCCACGACGGAAGAATCCACGCCGCCGCTGAGTCCAAGCAGAACGTGGTCGGTGCCGACTTTGGCGCGGATAGCGGCAATGTTGTCTTCAATAAATTTGCTCATCTTCCAGTCGCCGGAGCAACCGCAGACCTTGTAGGCAAAGTTTCCGAGCATTTGCGCGCCCTGCGGCGTATGGACGACTTCGGGATGGAACTGCACGCCGTAGATTTTCTTTGCGGTATTCTGCATCGCGGCATACGGACAGTTGTCGCTTGTGGCGACGGCTTCAAATCCGGCAGGCATGGCTTCGACTTTATCGCCATGGCTCATCCAAACCTGAAGGTTTTTTTCCAATCCTTGGAAAAGCGGACAGGTTTTAGTGACCTGCATCATGGCCTTGCCGTATTCGCGCTTCGTGCCGCGGTGCACTTTGCCGCCGAGCGTCTGGGCGGTAAGCTGCATGCCGTAGCAGATTCCGAGAACCGGAATGCCGAGTTCAAAAATCGCCGGATCACACAGCGGCGAGCCCTGGTCGGTGACACTGGCGGGGCCGCCGGAAAGAATAATACCTTTCGGCGCGCGCTTGGCGATGTCGGCGGCTTTGGTATCAAAGCGGATGATTTCGCAATATACCTTCTGCTCGCGGATGCGGCGGGCAATCAGCTGGGTGACCTGCGAGCCGTAATCTAAAATAGCGATCCATTCACTGTGTTTCATCTCAACCCCGTTTCCTGCGTGTAAGGCGTCCTGCGGCAAATCCGGTCAGCAACATAAGCGGAATCAGAATGACTGGCGACACGCGCACTGGCCAGAAAAGCATCTGGAGTGTAACGGTCTTGAGGTTCTGAAAGCTGACAATCAGCAACAGTATGCCGAGCGTCAACAAGGTTATGTTTTTCCAGTTTTTCATTATTTCTTTTTATACTGATTCATCAGCGCGATGAATTCCTCAAAGAGGTAGTAGGGGTCGTGCGGGCCGGGGCAGGCTTCGGGATGGTACTGTACGCAGAACACCGGCAGCGTTTTATGCCGCAGTCCGGCGACGGTGTTGTCGTTCAGGTTGATGTGGCTGACTTCGGCGATTGCCGGATCCAGGGTGGCGGGATCGACGCAGAAGCCGTGGTTGTGCGAAGCGATTTCCACTTTGCCGGTGCGCAGATCCTGAATCGGCTGGTTCGCGCCACGGTGGCCGAACTTCAGTTTATAGGTCTTGGCTCCGAAAGCCTGGCCGAGCATCTGGTGTCCGAAGCAGATTCCAAAGGTCGGAAGTCTGGATTCGATCAGCTCTTTGACGGTCGCGACGATTTGCGGAACGCCGGCCGGATCGCCCGGGCCGTTAGAAAGGAAAAGACCGTCGGGTCTGCTGGCCAGAATTTCTTTAGCCGAGGCCGTGTTCGGGAATACGTGGCATTCGCAACCGAGCTCGTCAAAAATACGGAGCTGGTTGGTTTTGATGCCGCAGTCGATGACGGCGACGCGGAAGCGGGCGTTCTTTTTGCCGCCTTCGGGATAAATATACGGCTTTTGCGCGCTGACTTCAGTGGAAAGATCGCGACCGACCAGTCCGGCGGAGTTCTTCGCCTTCTGGATGAGACTCTTGCAGTCAAGGTCTTCGGTTGAGACAACGCACTTCATGGCGCCCTTGTCGCGGATGTGAATGGTTATGGCACGCGTATCCACCTGATCTACGCCGACAACGCCGGCTTTTTCCAGATATTCGGGCAGACTCATCGTGGAGCGCCAATTGCTGGCGATCCGGCTGCACTCGCTAATGACCAGCCCCTTCGCAAAAACTGCGCGCGATTCGACGTCTTCGGGGTTCACACCGTAGTTGCCGATGAGCGGATAGGTCATGGTGACGATCTGGCCATTGTAAGAAGGATCGGTCAGGATTTCCTGGTAGCCGGTCATGGACGTGTTAAACACCAGCTCGCCGTAGAATTCGCCGGAGCCGGCAAAAGCCCGTCCGGTGAAGCAGGTGCCGTCTTCAAGTGCAATGATTGCTTTTTTCATTTTTTGTCCGCTGAAAAGTCCCGTTTTTTCGCCAAAATTCCGAACATAATCACAATCCAAACCGAGGCTTGCAACCCTTTTCCTGCTCCGGAAGGGGGATATTTTTCAGGGGCTTGACTGTGCAAGCCCTGCCGCATACACTGCCGCCCTGTTTTTATAAAAAATGTGTAATTAACCGGAGCAGATTGAATGAGCAAAACCAAAGTCGAAACCAAACCGGCCGCCGAAAAAGTCAAGGCGCGGGAAGTCCTTTTCTTTGAACTTGAATATGTTGCCGTCAACGGACGGCAGATCATGTTTGACGTCCTTAAGCAGGTGATGAAGGGCAAAGATATTGAAGTTACTCCGGCTCTATTTGTCCGTTACGGACTCACCCCGCGCCCCGGCAAAGCCATTGAAGCGATGATTGGGGCTTCCGGGCGCAATCTGACCACCGGCGACCAGCTGACCGAACAGGCTGAAAATCTGCTGGTGAAAGCTTTTGTAGAAAAAGCTGTGCTTAATAAAGCCCTTCCGGCGCTGATCAAAGTCGCGCAAGAGTGTAATATTCAGGTGGTTGCTCTTTCAGCCTGGCCGGAAGCGGCGGCCAAGGAGCTGATGAAAAAAACCGGTCTCGATGCTATGGGAGTCGATTTGGTGGCGATGGACAGTGTCGACCCGATTTTCCCGCGCGCTGACCACTGGCTGCGGATTCTCAAACAGCGCGGTCAGGAAAATATTCCGCTCATCGCGATTGTTGCCTCGCGTGCTGCCTGTAAAGGTGCGCTGACCGCCGGCGCGACGGCCATCGCTCTGCCGGATGCCTACACGGCATTCGAAGATTTTACCGGTGCTAAAGTGGTACTTGATACACTTGGAGACCTGTCCGCTAAAGAAATGCTGGATTTGGTCAGCCGCCGGTAACATCGATCCGGTATCCGGGAAAAGGCTGAACTGCGGTTCAGCCTTTTTGTTTTATTAAGGGGTGTTATGAAAGAGAAGCCGATTGACCGCCTGCTCGAAATTATGCGCAGACTGCGCGGACCGGGCGGCTGCCCGTGGGACCGGGAGCAAACGCTCGATTCGCTCAAGTCCAATCTGATCGAAGAAACGTATGAGGTGATCGACGCGGTTGAAAGCGGCGACCGTGCGGAACTGCGCGGCGAACTGGGCGATTTGCTGCTACAGGTCGTTTTTCAGGCGCAGATATGCGAAGAGGCTGGAGAATTTAATTTTGATGATGTTGTCAGCGGCATTGCCGACAAGCTCATCCGCCGGCACCCGCACGTTTTCGGCGACGTGCAGGCGAATACTTCCGGTGAAGTGCTACGCAACTGGGAGAAAATAAAAAAAACTGAAAAGGATGCCAAAACGCCACGTTCGCTGGTGGAAGGCATTCCTCGCCATCTGCCCGCGCTGGCCAAAGCCCATCTGGTGCAGAAGCGCGTTGCGCGTGCCGGTTTTGAGTGGGATGAAATCGGCGGAGTCGTCGCCAAACTCGAAGAAGAACTGGCCGAAGTGAAAGAGGCCATGGCGCAGAAAGATGCCGCCGCTATTCGTGAGGAGCTCGGTGACCTGCTTTTCTCAACCGTAAATCTCAGCCGCTATCTCGGTCACGAGTCCGAGGAACTGCTCAACGAAAACATCGCCAAATTCATGCGCCGTTTTCAAAGTTTGGAAAATCGGTTACACGCCGAGAGCCGCGAGATTGAAAATTGCTCGCTTGAAGAACTCGATGCGGTCTGGGTTGCTGTTAAAAATGAAGAAAGACAAAAGTCTCAAAAACAGGCTTTGTAATAATCCCTAAATTTGGCAGTATCCGCCGCATGAGCGGTATAACTTCCCAGAAGCAGAAGAAAAAAATTCTCATTGTCGATGATCATGCGTTTGTCCGCCAGGGTTTACGCAACTTTATAGAGCGCGAGGAGGATTTCTGTATTTGCGGCGAAGCAGCCGGCCGTGCAGAAGCTTTGAAACTGTGTGCAGGAACCAGTCCGCAGCTTGTTCTGATCGACTTGTCGCTGGGCGGAGATTCCGGCCTTGATCTCGTCAAAGATATCGCCGCGCAGTTCACCAAAATAAAAATGCTGGTGCTTTCCATGCAGGACGAGATGCTTTATGCGGAACGGGTTCTGCGGGGCGGTGCCTCCGGTTATGTGAGTAAAAGCGCTCACCCCGACCGGCTGATTGAGGCTGTTCGCTGCGTGTTGGACGGCGGGGTTTATGCCAGTGAGGCCGTCAAACAGAAGATCATGCAAACAGTGAGGCATGTTGAAACCAGCGGCGATCCGGTCGGTAGACTAAGTGATCGCGAGCTGGCGGTTTTTAAGATGATCGGCAAGGGGCAGGGCACTGCGGATATCGCCGAGAACATGCATCTGAGTGTAAAAACTGTGGAAACCTATCGTGCACGCATTAAGACCAAACTTGGCGTACACGGCGCAACCGAACTGGTGCAGCGGGCCGTTCAGTGGATGCTCGACAACAAGGGGTGAGCGCTTTTCTGCCGTCCTGTCATGCAATCCCCCACGCAACTTTCAGGCAGTCTCACGCTATACGGCGTCCGTTTAAAAAATTAACATCCTGATGAACGGTTCGGGAGAGATTGCAATTTGAAGACGTCCTGGTTTTTAGTTTCGGTTTTCGCGGTCGCGCTGGTGATTTTTGCCGGATTGTGCTGGCTGGATGTGCGTCCGGGACCGACGATTCAGGACGCCGCCGCCGCCGGGGATCTCCAGCTTGTCCAGAAACAGATCACGGCCGGAGTTAACGTCAATGAGCTTGATAAGGACGGCCTTTCGCCGCTGATGTGCGCTGTCCAGGGCGGACATCTGCTGACCATGGATCTGTTGCTGAATTCGGGGGCCGATATCAATTTGACCGGACAAAAGGGGAATACGGCACTGCATTTGGCCGCCTCACAAAATGATCCCCGTCCGGCTGAACGATTGATTGCCGCCGGCGCTGACCTTCAGAGGTGTAACACCGATCAGGCTGCTGCGCTCTGTCTGGCTGTACAGGCGAACAGTCCGGTGGTTGAGCGGTTGGTCGCCGCCGGAGCACTTACAAACGATTTTTCCTGTGCCGGAGAAAAATATCTGTTTTGTGCGGCGCGTGCCGGCAATCTCGCCATGATCAATATTCTGATTGAACGTGGAATTGATTTGAACCTCCGCACAAAGAACGGGGCCAGCGCTTTGCACTTTGCTGTTACTAGGGGGCATGAAGCGCTGGTCCGTCTGTTGATTGAGCGCGGCGCTGATGTCAATACACAGGATCGGTGCGGTCTGACGCCGTTGCATTATGCCGTGCGCGGCAATCAGCTCGCGATGTTAAAAATGTTGATGGAGCGTAAAGCCAATCTGGAAATTCGCGAAAATCAAAACCGCACTCCGCTGTTGATGGCCGCACAACTTGGATCCAGGGCCGTCTTCGAAACACTGGCGCGCGGCGGCGCGAATATCGACACCAGGCTGCCGACGGGTGAAACCGCTGCCGATCTGGCCAACGCCGCCCGGCATTCCGAGATCGCGGTGTTTATTGCCGATTATCGGCGCGAACTCAAAGATCGCCGGCAGAGTCCCGAAGCACGGTATTGACCTGTCGTTGCGGGCGGAATGCGTTTGACCTCGCATTTGAAACCTCGCACAATCCGCGGCCGATGACACAGGAAAACACCATCGTAATCGAACATCGCATCTTTCAGGGCGACTACCGTCTGCTTAAGCTTTCTGCTCCCGCCATCGGTCCTCTTGTAAAGCCGGGGCAGTTTGTTCACCTGCGTGTTCCGCGCCTGGCCGACGCCGTTTTGCGCCGCCCCTTCAGCGTTTTTAAAGCGGACGCCGCCGGCCTTTCCATCCTTTATAAATCAGTCGGCAAAGGCACCGCCGCGCTGTGTTCGGTGCGCGAAGGCGAAGCGGCCAATCTTCTCGGCCCGCTTGGCACCGGCTTTCCCATGATTAGGGAAAATACAAAAATACCGGTGCTGGTTGCCGGCGGATACGGCAACGCTGCACTCTATTTACAGGCCGCCAGACTGCCGGTCAAAGGCGTCGCCTTTTTCGGCGGGCGCAGTGCCATTGATATTCTCTGCGTTGACGAGTTTAAAACGCTCGGCTGGGACGTGCGAGTCACCACTGACGACGGTTCGCTCGGAAAGAAAGGGCTTGTCACCGCTGCGCTCGATCCGTGGATCGCGGAACAGAAAAATCTGCAAACCTTGGAACTTTTTGCCTGCGGCCCGAACGCCATGCTTAAAGCGGTCGGCGAGCGCGCCATCCGGAACGGACTTACCGCATGGCTGTCGATGGATCGCAATATGGCCTGCGGCGTCGGTGCCTGCCTCACCTGCGTGATTAAACGTAAAACCGCTGAAGGCTGGGAATGGGCGCGCTGTTGTAAAGACGGGCCGGTTTTCGAATCACGGGAGATTCTCTGGGATGAATAACAAACCGGATATGCGCGTAAAAATCGGCGCACTGGAGATGAAAAATCCGGTGACGGTCGCCTCCGGCACGTTCGGCTACGGCCCGGAATATGCCGATCTCGTTGATCTCGACCGTCTCGGCGCAATTACCGTCAAAGGTATTTGCACCGAACCGCACGTCGGGAACTCCACGCCGCGTACGTTTGAAACGTCCGGTGGAATGCTCAATGCCATCGGGCTGCCCGGCCCCGGTGCGCAGGGTTTCATTAAAAAATATCTGCCGTTTTTCGAGAGCTACCGCGTGCCGCTTATCGTCAACATCTGGGGCAGAACGGTTGAAGACTACGCCCGTGTTGCGGAGATTTTTAACGATCAGGCGCGGATCGGCGCGCTTGAGGTCAATGTCTCCTGCCCGAATGTTAAAGAGGGCGGAGCGCTTTACGGAACCGACGTGACTCTTTTCCGCACCGTCGTGGACGCCGTCCGCGCTAAAACGCAGAAGCCGCTTATCATCAAGCTTGCGCCGAATGTGGCGGATATTAAAGCGTTTGCCCGCGCCGCCGAAGAGTGCGGTGCTGACGCCGTCTCGATCATGAATTCCTATCCGGCGATGGCGATCAATATTGAGACGCGCAAACCGCAGCTGGCCAACCGTACCGGCGGGCTTTCCGGTCCGGCGATCAAGCCGATTGCGATCAAGCTGGTTTGGGAAGCCGCCAAAGCCGTCAAAATTCCAATCATTGGAATGGGCGGCATCTACACGCCTGAAGACGCGCTTGAATTTATCATCGCCGGAGCCGGTGCCGTCGCGGTCGGCACCGCCAGCTTCACCGATCCTTCCACCGCCGTGCGCGTGATCGAAGGGATGGAGACCTGGATGGCGGCCAGAGGAATCGGCTCAATCGCCGAACTCAAGGGAACGGTTCAGGCATGATGCGCCAATCCATCGTTTATGCACTGGTCGCGCTGCTTGTGCTTTCCGTATTCAGCTGGATTATTTATGTGCCGCGTACGGCACTTGAAACACTCAAGCCGGTTCCTGCACATGCCCAGATTGTTTACCGCAGCGCGACGCCTGATTTGTCTGTTTTAGAAAAATTTCATTTTGCCAATGACTGGAAAACGGCAGGCCGGTTTTTCCAAACACTGGAAAAGAACCCGCTGGCGCTGGCCACCGTTGCGCTCGGCGGACGCGACCGGCGCGACACCTGGGTTGTTGTCAGCGCGCTTGGTCCGCGGGCGTTTTTACTCCGCTGGCAGATGACTCTTTTCCCGCCCGAAGGAATAAAACCGGCGCGTTCCTACGGGGCATGGCCGGTCTGGCAGTACAGCGATCCGTTGCTGCCGGCCTGGATGCGTGTCCGGTTTACACTTACCGAAGGATTGCTGATCTGTTCGATCTCTGATGACAGTCATGATATCTACTACCTGCTTGATACGCTTGACGGACGCCGTCCTTCGGCGGAACGAAAGGGAACTCGATGAAAATAAAACCCGGCTTTTTTTTAATGGCCGCACTGCTACTGTCTGCGGCGGCTTGTAAAACCACTGAAACCAAGCCGGTTTCATGGAAGACGCAGTCGGCCTATCTCGCCAAAGTGCGTGATCCGCGCATTTACGGATTCAGTATTTATCAGACGCCTGCAGGGATTGAATTCCGCGACGGCGGACGGTTGCATCCCGAACAGATTGCGGCGCTGTCGATGGAGGCCGAAGACCCGCTTCGTTCTGTAGTGATGACAAAGGGGGCTTTCGGATTGGAGTCGCCGGTGCTGCTGGATTTCAGCACGTCGGCCAGCTGGCTGGAGTTTGACTTGGCTCAAGCACTCGGCGCGCTTCCGGTTGGCGAGCGCGAGGCTCAACTGGTCGCGCTGCCCGGCGAAAAAATTGCCGGCTGTCCTTCTATGGTGCCTTCGATGCGCTTTAAACAGCTTTATGTTGAACGGCCATTGGTGAATGTACGCATGGCGACCGGCCCGCTCGGTTCGCTGGCTCGCGGCATCGAAAAGCCGGAACTCAAAGGCGTGATCGGCTGGGAAATCCTCAGAAAGTTTGAGCAGATCCATCTGGATTACGCCGAAGAAAGGGTGAGTCTTGTGACCAGTGGAGCGGCGTATATGCCGGATCCAGCCAGACTTGTCGGAAAGCTGTCGCTTGTTAAACACACCGGAGCTTGTGCGGTAAGCGGTCTTGTTAACGGCAAAGAAGCTTTGATTCTGATCGATCCGGCGGGCGATTTTGAAATGGCTACAGACGGAGCGGTGCCGGTTTCTTCGGTTCAGTTAGATGCCGATCTGCTTTTTTCCGCACCGGCGGTTGTAAAATCACCTGGCGGTACGCGTATTGGCGCGCGCCTGCTGAAGGGTTATAAAATCGTTGTCTGCCCGCCGGCTGGAGTGATTTATTTTGAAAAGCCGGATGCCGGCAAATAGATCGGCTATTTAGCGTCGAGCAGTTCTTTAACGGCTGTAAGCAGAGCAGCCAGTGAGATCGGTTTTTCAAAGACGCGGCAGGCGCCGAATGTTTTGGCGTGCGACAGGAAGTTTATTTGTCCGCTGCGCATTCCTCCGGAAATAGCGATGATGGGCATACCGGAGTGGTGTTTTCTGACTTCACGGACAATTTCCAGTCCGTCCATTTCAGGCATCAGAATGTCCGTGATGATGAGGTCCGGCTTTTGCTGTTTCAGGAGGGCTATTCCTTCTTGGCCATCGGAAGCCAGCGAAACCCTGTAACCTTCGTCCTCTAGAAACTGCTTAAACAGCAACCGGATGGAACTATCGTCATCAACAATCAGAATATGCGCCATTGCAGGTTCTCCAAATTTATTTTTTAACCGGCTTTGCTTCCGCCAGCGTGTCGTAGACTGCCGCAAGCAGGGTGGTCACGGTGAAAGGTTTCTGCAGGAAATGGTAGCCTTTGCTGTCGAGATTGCTCCACCGCTCACGCTGATCACGGTAGCCGCTGTACAGCAGAACCGGCATCGCCGGATTCATCTTTTTGATCTGGTCGGCCAGTTCGATGCCGGTTTTCTCCGGCAGAATAATATCGCTGAACAGCAGGTCAAAATCTGCCCGTTCACGATCGAACAGGGTGAGTGCTTCCTCCGCACTTCCGGTTTCGAAAACCTGGTATCCTGCATTCTGCAGCAGCCGGATGACCATGTTTCGAACAGCCAGATCGTCTTCGACCAGCAGGATGCGCTCGCGGCGCGCCTCGTTCTGCTCGGCGATTTGCTCGGCGGATGATTCGTCTGTCTCACTGGCTGGCAGATAAACTTTGAAGGTGGTTCCCATGCCCTCTTCACTGTACACATTGATCCAGCCTTTGTGCTTTTTGATGATCCCGTAGATGCCGGCAAGACCCAGTCCGGTTCCTTTGCCCGGTTCTTTGGTGGTAAAGAACGGTTCGAAAAGGTGGTCTTTCACTCCGCGGCTCATACCGCATCCGGTATCTGTCACGGCCAGGCAGACAAACTTTCCAGGTTTCGATCCCGGAATAACGGAGGTGTCCGTTAGGCTCAGGCTGACATTCTCTGTGCTGATGGTCAGTCGGCCGCCGTCCGGCATCGCGTCGCGGGCGTTGATCGCCAGATTCATGATGATCTGTGTTATCTGTCCGGCGTCCGCATCGACCGGGTGCAGAATTTCAGCCAGATCCAGTATCCGATGGACTCTGTCGCCCAGCAGGATCTGAAGCAGGACTTCTGTATCCTGAAGTACCGTATTAATATCAATACGTTTTTTTTCAATGGGTTGTTTGCGACTGAAAATGAGCAGCTGGCGGGTAATATCGGCGGCCCGCGCGGCGGCTTTTTTTATTTCAGACACGTTCCGGTACTCCGACGTTTCTTTCGGCAGTTTGCTCAGCAGAATCTCGCTGAATCCGAGAATGGCTTGCAGAATATTATTAAAATCGTGGGCGATGCCGCCGGCCAGCTGACCCACCGCCTCCATTTTTTGAGCGTGCCGGTATTCCTCTTCTTTATTCAGTTCGTCTGTAACGTCCCGTTTTACGGCGACGTAATTTATGGTGGTTCCGTTGGCGTCGTACACTGGCGAAATGGCTGTTTCTTCAGTATAAAGCACACCGCTTTTGCGCTTATTGATGATCTGTCCCGTCCAGGTCTGCCCTGACAAAATCGTTTGCCAGAGGTTGCGGTAGAAAGATTCATCGTGTCTGCCGCTTTTCAGGAAGCGGATTGGTTTTCCCTGCGCTTCTTCGGATGAATAGCCCGTGATGGATTCGAAGGCCGGATTAACATACTGAATAATGCCGTGCACATCCGTTACCGCCACCGCCTCTGTAGTCTGATTGATGGCGGCCGACAGTCTCAGAAGATCTTCCTCGGCTTTCTGGCGTTCAGCGATGAACCGCGCCTGCTGGATATTCTGGTAGGCGGAGGTGGATAATTGGTTTGCCAAGGTAAACAGAGCCTGTGCAATCTGCGCAAATTTTTCGCCCGACATACAGGGGAGTTTCCGGTACCCCTTCAGAAAGACCGCTTCATCCGCACCGATCTCTCGGGCATACTGGAGAGCCTGTTCTTCTGTCTGTGTTTCGTCCCGTACCTGGCCAATCATCCAGTTGGCAATGTGTCGGTCTCCAACCACCAAGCTGATGCAACCATCCCACAGCCCCGCGCTCAAACAACGGTGTACCATTGGGCCGTTGGGGTTGGGTGATTGCCCAAAAAACGCATCTGATTTTGCGCAATTCGCGCAACCTTTTTCGGTTGAGCGGATAACATGTCTGCAAAAATGGGATGTATTGCTGACTACAGTAATTTCGCTTCCGTCGGGACGGAACAGGGCGGAAGTTACTCCGGTGGCATTGGAAAACTCATCCTGTATGCGCTGGAATTCGGTAACATCGAACAAATCGTCGAAAGAGATGTTTTCGGGCTGATTCAATGGACGGGTGAGCGCTACGATCCGCTGCTCGATCGTTTTTTGCATCTGCTTGCGCTCGGCAATATCGCGCCCGCTGACGCGGACTCCAAGAGAGTTCCCGCTGACGTCGAAAACCGGCTGCCATGCGACACTTAGCCAGGATACAGACCCGTTTTTGCGAACATACTGAAACTCTAAATTTTCTCCCTTTTCGCCATGCAGGGCTTTTTGCAATGTTGCGGCGACCAGTAGGCGGTCTGCCGGGGCAACCAGCTTTGAGATAAAATTCGGCATGGCCATAATCTCTTCAGTCGAATATCCGGTGAATTTTTCAACGGAAGGGCTGACCCAGATATATTTTCCGTCCGGCCCGAACCAGCTTTCCCAGTCCACGGTGTAATTGGCAATGATACGGAAATTCTCTTCGCTTTTTCTCAGTGCCTGAATGAATTGTGTCCGCGCCGCTTGGTCGGAAAGTATTTTGCCGATCAGAATAGTTGCCAGCGGGTAAATCAGTATCACCGGCCATCCGATACGTTTGAGTACGGGGAGGATCATGTCCGGCGGCAGAGCGATGGTCATGGCCAGCATCGCCAGATGTACTATAAGACCGAACATGAAAAGCGACTCGGCCGTAAACTCCTTTGGCTTCCGCTGCCGGCGCTGATGGAATCCAACCCCGATCGCCGCTGAAACCAGAATTACCAGCACACCCATCACGGCGCCGGGGCCGCCCTGGATTATGCGGACAGGTACCGTGATCAGGCACGCCGCTAAACCTGTCCAGAAGCCGAAAAACAACCCGCCCAGACTGATCATCACCGACCGGCCGTCGAAGATAAGGCCGGGAGCGAAAACAAATGGACGCAACATGCCGATTGCCGCCGCGCCGCCGAACACCAGGCCTTGAAGCAACGTACCCCGCCAGGTATTCCTCTTCCACCGCGTATCCACGAACCCGCTAATCACACTCAGTGCAATTAACAACGTTAAATTATAAATCAGATCAATCCAGATCATAGCTATTCCCGATGTTGTCTTCGGCATACCGCCTTTGTCGGCTTCGACACTAAAACTTTGCGCAGAAAAAGCCAAATAAATCAGGCATGAACCTGATTTTCGCGGCGATTGAATTTAATTGGCGGCAAGGGTGTCCGGACGCTATCGTCCAAAGCTCATCAACTTAGCAGGAGCATATATGAAGGTTTTTGTCGCCGGCGGTGCCGGATACCTCGGCATAGGCTTTTATCTGGTTGCGCAGCCGCTGGAGCTCCGGGCAGTTCACTTTAAGCCTTCGAGCATCTCTTTGAGCCGTACAAGCTGAATCGGTTTCGTGAGATAGTCGTCCATGCCGGCGGCGAGTCCGCGGTCGCGTTCCTCATTCGCCGCGTGGGCGGTCATGCCGATAATCAGCGGACGCTTTCCGTCTCCGAAACGCTTGATCAGTTCTTCCGTGGCGGTCAATCCGTCCATACGCGGCATCTGGATATCCATCAGGATGATGTTGTATTCATTTTTTTGAGCCATTTCCAGCGCCTCAATGCCGTCGCGGGCGAGATCGGCCTGATATCCGAGTTTTTCGAGCATGCGCAGAGCCACTTTCTGGTTCAGCAGGTTGTCTTCAACCACTAGAATGTTTAGCGGACTGGCGGCGGCTTGAGAACGGACCGTGGACACGACTTCCGTATAGTTTCCGCCTTCTCCCTGAAGGATATTGGAGATGTTCTGGTAGAGTTGCGCCGGTTTGGTCGGCTTGGTGAGGTAGGAGGAAATATCCAGCGCATCATCCGGCCTCTCGAGTCCAAGCGAGGTTAACACAATCACCGGCAGTTCCGTCGTATTGCGGTGGGTGCGGACTTCCCGGATCAGCATCGCTCCATCCATTTTCGGCATCTGCATATCGGTGATCATTAAGGCGTATTCCCGGCCCGATGTGATTGATTCGAGCGCGGCATGCGGCGTGTCGAAAATAACCGGAGTCAGCCCCCAGCGGATCAACTGGGCGGAAAGGATTTTTAGGTTGGTTTCGTTGTCATCCACAATCATGACATCGCGGTTTTTTACATCAAACGCCCGCTGGTCTGCGCGGATGGTTCGAATCTGTTTGGCGACCGGGGTGCGGAGGGTAAAGAAGAAGGTGGAGCCCTGACCGGGAAAGCTTTCTGCCCACATGCGGCCACCCATCAGCTCGCTCAGTTTCCGGCTGATGGTCAGGCCAAGTCCCGTTCCGCCGTATTGTCGCGTGGTGGAGGCGTCGGCCTGTGTGAATTCCTGAAAAATCTGTTCCAGTTTATCGTCGGCGATGCCAATGCCTGTATCGCGGATGGAAAACCGGATTTCATGCCCTTGCTCAAGCACGGTGGCGGTAATCGAAACACAGATTTCACCCCGAGGGGTGAACTTGACTGCATTGCTCAGCAGGTTCAGCAGAATCTGACGCAACCGTCCTGCGTCGCCGCGGATGACCGCTGGGACATTCCCGTCCACTTCATACACTAGTTCAATATCTTTCTCGGCGGCTTTGGAAACCATCAGATCCAGCGTGCCTTCGATGCACTGACTCAGGTCGAAGTCCTGCTGTTCGAGCTCCATATGCCCCGCTTCGATTTTCGAAAAATCGAGCACATCGTTGATCAGCGAAAGCAGGGCTTCGCCGCTGACCCGGACGATATTGGTGAACTCCCGCTGTTCCGCATTGAGATTAGATTCCATCAGCAGGTCGGTCATGCCGATGACCGCGTTCATCGGCGTGCGGATTTCATGACTCATGTTTGCCAGAAACGAGCTTTTCGCCCGCGCGGCGTTTTCGGCAATTTTACGGGCCTCGTGTAACTGCCGGTTCAGCGTAAAAAGCCGTAGAAGGAGTACGAAGAAAATTAATAGCAGGCCAAGCAAAGTACTGACAAGAGGCCAGTGCTGGCGGATAGCCTCAAGAAGCGAAACCTTTCCGTAGTTTTCAAAAGGCCGGACCCGTAACGCTTTTAGACAGTCATCAACCAGCGTGTAATCCATGGGTACCAGTCACCCGGCAATTAAGGCCGAGCGGGCAGCCTGACTGTCGGCGGGCATTTGCAGCAGAGCAATGGCCACTTCTTGTGCCAGCAAAATGGGTGTGTGCGCGGCTTTGGCCATTGGCCATTCCGGGTAGAGTCGGGTGCTGTGGAGGAACGGGAACCCATGGTGGAAATTCAGTTCAGGACAGGGAATAAGTGCAAACCGTTTGAGATCGATTTTTCCTTGAAGGGCCATCCGTTCCAGCGTGTCCGTGCGGGCGACTCCGGCATCGGCCTGACCGTTTAGAACCTTTTGCACAACCTCGTCATGAGTCTTTGCAAAAAAGAGATGAAAGTCACGGCTAGGCTTGAGTCCGGCGGCTTCGATCTCGCGTCTGGCAACTAACCAACCCCCGAAAGAGGTCGGATCAACCGCTGTAACGGTTTTTCCCTTCAGGTTTTTCCATTCCGGTTGAGGGCAGTTTTCTTTCAGAAAAAAAACGGCACTGCCGAAGACCTCGCTGGCCTGTCCATTCGGCCCCAAATTGTTCATGGTGCACATTCGGCTTGCGCCGTATTTAACTGCCAGTTCGCTATAGATAGCTGAGTTGGCCAGCAGAAACTCGACTTGCTGCTTTTCGGCTGCTTCAAAAATCTGTTCAAAATCTAGAGGAACAATTTTAAACGAATATCCGGGAATCTTCTCGTTCAAATAAGCCGCAGTAGGCGACCACTGATCCAGACACTGTTCCGAGCCGCGGTGGGCCAACACGCCGATTCGAACCGTTGCGCCTTCGCAGAGCAAAACGGTGAAGCAGAAAAATAGAACTGATCGACGTATTTTCTTCGACATATCATCTCCGTTGCTAAAATACCTACTTTAGTATGCGCATTTAGCAGTTTCCCAGCAAGTGCGTTGTTGGCAGTTCGTCGAGCGTGATTGAACCCTTCGGTTGCAAACAGTAGGCCGGAACGGTATGGTTCCAGCTTTTGATTGAAAGGATGGTTTTGTATGAAAGTTTTAGTTGCCGGCGGAGCCGGATATATCGGCAGTGTGACGACGGAGATGCTTTGCAATGCCGGGCACGCCGTAACCGTTTTTGACAATCTGGAGCGCGGGCACCGTGCCGCGATCGATCCGCGTGCTAAATTTATTCAAGGCGACCTGCGCAAACCGGAAGCGATTGAAGCGGCGCTTAAACAGACAAAGCCCGCCGCCGTCATCCACTTCGCGGCGTACATCGAAGTCGGCGAGTCGATGGTCAATCCGCTTCCTTTCTTCGAAAACAACGTTGGCGGATCGCTCAATTTGATGAAAGCCATGGTCGCAGCGGGCTGCAAAAAACTGATTTTTTCCTCCACCTGCGCTACTTACGGCACGCCGGAAAAAATTCCGATGGACGAATCGCTGCCGCAGAGACCGGAGAGCGTTTACGGCGAGTCGAAACTGCTGTGCGAAAAAATATTTTCGTGGGCGCAGCAGATTCACGGCGTCGAATGTGTGTTCCTGCGCTACTTCAACGCCTGCGGCGCCACCGCCAAATACGGCGAAGATCATGCGCCGGAAAGCCATCTGATTCCGCTGATCCTTCAGGTGCCGCTCGGCAAGCGGCAGAAAATCTACATTTTCGGCGACGACTACGACACGCCTGACGGAACCTGTATTCGCGACTACATTCATATTCGCGATCTGGCACAGGCGCACATTCTTGCGCTCAAACCCGGCATCACCGGTGCCTTCAACCTCGGCAACGGCGACGGCTATTCCGTCAAAGAAGTCATCGAAGTTTCCCGCGCCGTCACCGGCCATCCGATTCCGGCCGAACTCCAGCCGCGCCGGGCCGGCGACTGCACCCGTCTTATTTCTAATTCTGCGAAAGCCAAAAAAATACTCGGTTGGAAACCGGAATACGCCGACCTGCGCTCCATTGTTGAAAGTGCCTGGAACTGGCACAAAGCGCATCCCGACGGTTATGAAGATTAAGTCGCTGGGTGAAGAAGGTAGGGTGGTCTGTCTCAGACCGCCGGAAAAAACGGACGGCTGAGGACAGTCGTCCCTACCGACAGTGAGAGGTATGAAAACTGATATTGAACTGATTTCCATCGGTAGTGAGCTATTGAGCGGCCGTACACTCAACAGCCATGCGCAGACGCTGGGTGCGGCTCTGGCAAAAATCGGCCTGCGCCTTTCGCGCGACACGACGATTCCTGACGAAATTAAAACCATTCAGTCCGCCGTGCGCGAAGCGCTGGAGCGGGTTGATGTTGCCGTCGTCAGCGGAGGACTCGGCCCGACATCCGACGATATGACCCGCGAGGCGCTCGCCGGACTTTTTAACTGCCGCATTGTGATGTCGCCTGAAGGATTGGCGGCGCTGCATAAACGCTGGGCGGATCGTGGACGCGCCATAACACCAGCTGCCGAGCGGCAGGCATTGATTCTTGAAGGAGCCGAAACGCTCATCAATAACGCCGGAGCCGCACCCGGCGAGCGGCTGGATCTGCCGGAAAATAAAGCTCTTTTTATCCTGCCCGGTCCGCCGAATGAATTTGCCGCTGTGCTGGCAGACCACATTGTTCCGTGGCTGAAGCAGCGGTTCTCCGGCGCTGTTCCGCTCGAAGTGCGGATGTTGACGACCGAGGGTATCGGCGAATCCGACATCGTCACCCGTCTTGAAGCCGCCGGTTTTCAAACCTCCGAAATGGCTATCGGATTTTATCCCGGCGGAGGAAAAGTTGAAATCCGGCTGAGTGCCGCGAGAGAACATTCGCGGGCGCTGGAATTTGCTGAGGGAGCTTTGAGAGAGTTGCTTCGCGACAAACTTGTTGAAGAGTAAATACTTTGGCTGTTGTAGGTATATTTTAACTTGTCGGCATCGAACAAAAGCTTAAGCTGAGAGAGAAGGTCGCAAAGGAGGACGCTTGAAACGGAATTGGAAAATTATGCCCAAGCATCTCTACACCATACTGGGCGCTTTGCTTGTGGTTATGGTTATACAGTACGCCTTGCTGACCGGCCTGGTGCGTCCGGTTCATCTTATTTTCGAGCTCATGCAGATCTTCTGCTATTTCCTGCTGGTGGTGGCGGTTTTTCGCGGATTCATTGAACGCTCCCGTCTGGCCTGGCTGGTATCGCAGATCATGCTCGCGGCGTTATTTTCTTTTTCACTGCTGTTTACTGTCGTCAGCGCTCTGCTGTCATTCCAGGAGGATGGCCGCTGGGTGCTTTTCGGAATCGCTCTGCTGACGGCGATTCTGAACGGTCTGCTGCTGGGAATTTTATTTTCACTGCCGGTTTGCGACTACTTCCGCCCCATAGACAAAGACCGCTAGTCTCACAGGCCTGTCACAGGCTCTTTTTCCGGTATTCCCGCGGCGAAAGACCGGTTTTTACTTTGAAAATACGCGAGAAGTAATAGGTCGTTTCGAAGCCGGTTTTTTCGGCGACTTCCTGAATGGGAATGCACGTGGTGCTTAATAGGGATTCGGCTTTACGGATGCGTATTTGCAGCAGGTACTGATTGGGTGCGAGTCCGGTATGCTGGCGGAATGTGCGGCGGAATGTGGAGTAGCTGGTGCCCAGACGGCGGGACAGCGCGGCGAAGTCGATGGGTTCTTCAGAATGTTCCAGGATATGGAAACAGGCCTCGCGCACCAGCTTTTCATTCGATTCGGAGCGGATGCCTTTGCCGTGTGACAGGGCGTAGGCGTGTGCCAGAATTTCTGTTGTTTTGGCGGCGATAATGTGGCGATAACCGAAGGGTTCCGTTTGCATCAGTTCGGCGATATCCATGAAGAGTTTCAATAAAGGTTCGTGCAGTCCGATATTAAATACCGGATTTTCCGGCGAGAAAAACGGCAGACTCATCAAGGTTTTAGCGTACTCGCCGTTAAATCCGACCCAGCATTCGTCCCAGCCGGTTTTCGAGTCGGGCTGGTACCGATGGCGTTCGCCGGGGAAGAGCAGGAACGCCGTGCCGGCGGTGACAGGGTGTGTTCCGCCCGTATCGGAAGTAAACGATCCTTTGCCGCGCGTAATATAGACCACCTCATAAATACTCAGTACCCGGCCTTTTTGCGGATCGAGTGCATATTCCGGCGGATGTTTGCCCGGCGGATAGGGACTGCCGGGGTCGATTTTCGTAAACCCGCCGTCCGTCACATAAAGTTTCCATTTCATCGCCTCCGGACTGGTCGGGAGGTATCGTGAATAGGCTTTTTGTGAGGTCAGCATGATTAAATTCCAAGGCGAATTTTCCGCTACAGTCTTAATAAACCGCTGTTTAATCAAGCACGGATGCGGTCAAAATATGCAAAAATATAATCAAGGTGTGCATTTACCGATTAACCTTCAGGCTTTATGTTTAAACTCCGAAAGAGAGGCTTACTATATGCGTTCTTGTGCATTTAAGATGAAACTCAAACCTGGGTTTGAGGCGGAATATAAAAAGCGGCACGACGAAATCTGGCCGGAGCTTTCGCAGCTCCTCACACAGGCCGGAATTTCAGATTACTCCATTTTTCTGGATGCCGAGACGTTGACACTCTTTGCCGTTCAAAAACTCTCGAACAACAATACCGCCGGACAGCTTCCGAATGACGCAATAGTCCGGAAATGGTGGAGCTACATGTCTGATATCATGGAAACCAACCCCGACCGTTCGCCGGTCTGTATCCCGCTTAAAGAAGTTTTTCATATGGATTGAATTGTAAGGAGGCATAATGAGTATGACACCGAGAGAGCGGGTTTTACGGGCATTTAAACGTTCAAAAGGACTGCCGGATCGTGTACCGGTGCAGTTCGAGTTCTGTGCACAGCTCTATGAGCACTTTTCCAAAAAGCTGGGCATTCCGATGAGCTACACCAAAAACATCTTCGAAGATGTAACCTACCGCATCAGCGGTAACGAAATCCGCACGGCCATGGGTTGCGACGTGGTGGTGACCGGAGCTTCGGAATACCGCGGGTTCAAGCCGGAAAAATTCGCGGACGGAACCTGGCTGAACGAATACGGCATGCGGATGAAGCAGGGGCCGATCTATGTCGAGATCGTCGAGCCGCCGCTCAAACACGCCGAAACCGCCGCTGATATCGCCGCCTACCGCTGGCCCGATCCTGATGCTCCGGGCCGCTATGACGATGCCGCCGCGCTGGTCAAAAAATACAAGGACAACTATGTCATCATCGGCGACATTGAAGTGACCATTTTCTCGCTGGCACAGACGCTGGCCGGCATGGAAAAACTGCTGATGGATATGGCCGGCGAAGAGGAATATGTGATTCCGCTGTTCAAAGCCTGCGCGGAGTTCCAGACGGAAATCGGTCTGCGGTTGATTGCACAGGGCGTGGATGCCATTTGGGTCGGTGACGACTTCGGTGGGCAGGACGGACTTTTGATGTCGCCGGCGATGTTCGAAGAACAGCTCATGCCGCTCTACAAACAAATGATCGACCGGTTCAAAGCGGTGAATCCTGACATTGTGCCGATTCTCCATTGCGACGGAGCCGTCAGCAAACTGCTGCCGCAGATCCGCGAGATCGGCTTTGAAGTATTCAATCCGGTTCAGCCTGGAGTTCCGGGTCACGGCGTGAAGGAAATGAAAGACGGTTTTGGTGATTTGTTTGCCTTTTGGGGCGCGATCGACCAGCAGTATCTTCTGCCGAAAGGCTCCGATGCGGAGCTGGAAGCGGACATCAAGGAAAAGATTTCTGTCCTCGGCGCGGGCGGCGGCTATATGATTTCGCCGGCACATATTATCCAGAATGACATTTCTCCGGCGCGGGTGGAGAAATTCATCGAACTTTGTCTGAAGCACGGGAAATACAACTAGGAGGGCGGCTCTTATGAAAGCAAAAGAAACCATGACGTCGCGGGAACGGATGCTGAAGGCGCTGAATTTTCAAACGCCGGACCGGGTGCCGATTGATCTCGGCGGAAACCAGACGGGGATTCACAAGAACGCCTATATGAATCTGGTGAAACACCTCGGGCTTAACGAACAGCTTAAGATCATGGATGCCGTCCAGCAACTTGCGCAACCATCGGAAGCCGTGCTTCAGCGCTTTCATGTGGATACGCGCTACATCCGGGCCGGTGCAGGCGAAGGCTATGACGGCACCATTAAACAAAACCGTCGGGACGGCAAGCTGTGGCACGACCTGAAGGATGAGTTCGGCGTAGTCTGGAGTCTGCCGGACGCCAATCCGCTTTACATGGACATTTCACATCATCCGCTCGCCAACGCGACGCTGGCCGATCTGAAGGACTATCCGTGGCCGAAGGGGAATGATCCGGCGCGGTTTGTCGGACTGCGGGAGCGGGCGCTGGAATTGAAGAAAGAAACGCCGTACGCAGTGGTCAGCGGCATTGCCGGTGTGGTCTACGAATACTGCTGGTACCTGCGCGGGCTGGAAGACTGGTTTTGCGATATGATAAACGAGCCGGAGTTTTGCGAGGCGCTGATCGATCAGACCTGTAAATTCTGGCTGGGTTACTTTGAAGGATTTTTGAACGAGGTTGGCGACCTGGTTGATGTGATTATGATCGGTGACGATCTGTCCGGTCAGGACGGGCCGATGTTCAGTCCTGATATTTACCGTTCCATCGTCAAGCCGCGCCACAAGAAGCTGGTGCAGTACATCCGATCCCGGACGCAGGCGAAAATCTGGTATCACACCTGCGGAAACTGCCGGGTGTATATTCCGGAACTGAGGGACAACGGCGTGGATATTCTCAATCCGGTTCAGACCAATGCGCGCAACATGGATCCGGCGGATCTTAAGGCGGAGTGGGGCGGAAAAATGGTGTTCTGGGGCGGCGGTTGTGACTCCCAGCACATTCTGCCGCGCGGCACGCCGCAAGAGGTCTATGAAAACACGCGCCGGAACGTGGAGATTCTGAAGCAGGGCGGCGGCTATGTGTTTAACAACATCCATAACATTCAGGGCGAAGTGCCGCCGGAAAATATTGTGGCGATGTACGATGCCGCCTATGAGCACGGGTTCTACAAATAGAGGATAAAATGAGACGATTGTGGCTGAGTCTGATTGTCGGGTTGTTGATTGGCGTGAATCCGGGTGTTATCCGTGCGGCAGGTTTGGAAGAAGAATTCCGCCAGCCGTCGAATGAAAACAAAGTAGCCGTTTTCTGGTTCTGGGCTAACACGGTCACTAAAGAAGGCGTTACCCGCGATCTGGAAGCGATGAAGCAGGCGGGCATCGGGCGCGCCGTTTTGAGCGTGGTCAGTGCCCACAGCGCCACGGTTAAGACAGGCGGTGTTGTATTTCTTTCTCCGGAATGGCTGGCGCTGTTCCGGTATGCGCTCGACGAAGCAGACCGGCTGGGCATTAAGATCAGCGCGGTTATGAGCAACGGCTGGTACCAAGGTGCGCCGTGGGTCACCCCCGAAATGGGTGCACAGATGCTGGTGTGGTCCGAAACCGCAATTACCGGTCCGGCGAATTTTTCAAAAGCACTGCCGACGCCCGATAAATTCAGAGAAGGGTGGAAGGCAGAAATTCCGGCGAAGGCCAAGGCTTCCGATTTTAAAACCATTGCCGTGCTGGCGTTTCAGCAGAACAGCAAAGGCGAATTGCTCAAAGACTCAATGGTGCGCCTCGACGATCAAATGAAGTCTAGCGGTACACTGAGCTGGTCAGCACCGGATGGTAAATGGTCTGTATTCCGGTTTGCCTATGTTCCCAACCTCGTTCCGATGAAACAGAACTCGCCGGGCTTCGAGGGATTGCAGATTGACCACTTGAGCGCCAAAACCATGGAGCTGTTTTTCAACAAGGTCGGGATGCCGATGCTGGAAGCCGCCGGACCTCACGTCGGCAAGACGCTCGACTTTTTTCACGAGGACAGCATCGAGCTGGGCAGCTTTGATTGGACGCACGACTTCCTTGAACAGTTCACGACTCACCGGAACTACGATCTGATTCCGTGGCTGCCGGTGTTGGCCGGTAAAAAATTTGCTGATGAACCGCAGACCAGTCGTGTTGAAAACGACTTCGTCACGACCGTGGATGAACTGCTTGCTGATGAACACTACGGAACGTTCAGCAAGCTTTGCCATGAACACGGCATGAAACTCCAGACGGAGGGCGGTGACTTGAGAGGCAGTCTTCATGTCAAAGGTGCCGCCGATCTGCCGATGGGCGAATTCTGGAATTCACGGCCCACAAAAAGAGATTCGCGCTATGTGGAGAACTCAAATAACCTGCGGGGCTTCAATCCCAATGCGGTTATCGCCAGTCATATCTATGGCACCGGCCGCGTATCGTTTTTGAATCGTTTACGACGGCAAAGCACTGGGGTGAGTATCCCGCCATGCTCAAACCGATGGCCGACGAAATCTACTGTCTCGGCGCGAATTATCTGACGCTGCACGGCTATTCCTATTCCCGCCCCGAAACGCCTAAGCCGGGCGATGTTTATTTCGCCGGCACTCACTTTGATCCCGGCGTCACCTGGTGGAAATATACCGGCGAATTTTTTACCTACCTGAACCGTTGCCAGGCGATGCTGTCAGCCGGTCAGCCGGTGACAGATATTCTCTATGTGGATGGTCCCGAAACCCAATTCATGATTCAGAGCAATGAATCGCGCTCGGTGACCGCACTTGGTAAATGCGATGTGATTCCCGGCGACCTGCTGGTCTCGCAATTGAAGGTGCTGCCGGGCGGACGGATTGGACTGCCGAACGGCGTGTCATATTCTGTGCTGGCCGTTGCCAACGCCGCCATTGAACCGGCGGCGCTGCAGAGGATCGTTCAGCTGGTCAATGAAGGTGCCGTGGTCTGGTTTCGAACTGTTCCGAAACAGTCGCCCGGGTGCACCGGTTATCCCGAAGCGGATAAGGCCATCGCAACCTGTCTTGAAGAGCTTGGCGCAGACCGGTCTGCTGGTGTTTATACCGTCGGCAAAGGCAAAGTCATTCTCGGTAATATGCTGGTGAAAGATATGCTCGCGGAAATCGGTCTTACTTCCGATTTTTCCTACACCCCGGTCGACGGCCAGCCGTTTCTTGACTACGCCCATCGGCAGATCTCGGACGCTGACATTTATTTTGTCGCCAGCTGGACCGATGCGTGGCGTCAGGCGGAATGCGTTTTCCGCGTAACGGACAAACAGCCGGAACTTTGGAATCCGGTGGCGGGGAAAATTTCCCCGTGTCCGGAGTACAAGACCGGCGACGGTGTGACGCACCTGTCACTGAAACTGCCGCCCAACGGCTCGACTTTCGTCGTTTTTCGGAAAAAGACGGAAGCTGTAAAAACCAATGCGGGCGCACTCGGAACACTTCTACCTCCGATTTCAATCACAGGTCCGTGGCTTATTCAGTTTACTCCGGACCGTGCCGGTGTGCCGGCATTTGAAATCACTCGTCCGGATTTATTCCTCTGGAATGAAAGTCCCGATAGCAATATTCAATCTTTCGCCGGAACAGCCGCTTACCGTTCTGAATTTACCGTTGGCAAAGAGTGGCTGATAGCCAACCGTCAGGCGTTTTTAGACTTAGGCGTCGTTAACGATCTGGCAGAAATTCTGGTGAATGGAAAATCGATGGGCGTGGTGTGGACGGCTCCGTTCCGGGCGGATATTGCGCCCGCTTTGCAGGCAGGCGTTAACGCGCTGGAAATTCGCGTGGTCAATACTTGGCATAACTGGAAGACGCTCACCAGTTATGATCCGCTGACTCGCGTTATCGGCAAGACTTCCAAAAAAACGGCAGAACTGATGCCCGCCGGACTGCTCGGTCCCGTAGAGCTGTCTGCCGAATAGATTTCTAACAGGGAAGATTATGAAGACGTTGGTTAAACATATTTTTCTGCTGATGATTGCCAAATCGGTTGCGGCGGAAAATCTGCCGCTTCCTGCCGAACGGTTTGATGTGAACGGAAATCAGGCGTTTGTCATGACCGCGCAGAATTCCGGCGGAGCAAAACCGTGGGTCTGGTATGCCCCGACGTTGGGTAATCTGCCGAACAGTCAGCACGCCTGGTATTTTGAACGGCTGCTGGCGAACGGTGTCAGCGTGGCGGGAATCAATCTCGGGGAAGTCAGAGGTTCCCCGGCCAGCGCGGAAAAGTTTACGGCGTTTTATGACGAGATGGTGCGGCGCGGATTTTCATCCAGGCCCATTTTGCTTGGCCAGAGCCGCGGCGGATTGATGATGCTGACCTGGGCGATGCGGAATCCCGGCAAGCTGACGGCGTTTGCAGGGATCTATCCGGTTTGCAATCTGGCGAGCTGGCCGATGAAAAATTCGAAAGACAAGGTGCTGAAAGATTACGGTCTGCCCGAAGCTGAACTGGTCGCGAATCTGAACCGCTATAATCCCATCGATAATCTGCAGGGACTGCTGGCGAATAAGATTTCGCTGTTCATCGTTCACGGCAACGCGGATACGCTGGTGCCGTATGACGAGAATGGCAAATTGCTGAAGGAACGCTACGAAGCAGGCGGAGGACAAATTACCGTCAAGATTGTTGACGGCGAAGGGCATAAAGTGACGCCCAGTTTCTTTGAATGTCAGGAGTTAGTGGATTTTGTTTTAGAACAGGCGAAAAAGGAGAAATGAAATGAAGGTCGGGTTATTTTCAATCGGGTTGGATACGTACTGGGCGCAGTTTGACGGACTGCTGAAGAATTTGAACGGATACCACGCGCAGATTCATGACCGCATCGGCGCAATGGGTGTGCAGTTGGTGGATGGCGGTATGGTGGATAATCCGGAAAAAGCGCGGGAAGTGGCGGCGCTGTTTAAAAATGAAGATGTCGAAGTGATCTTCCTTTTCATCTCTACCTACGCGCTTTCCTCAACGGTGCTGCCGGTGGTGCAGAAAGCCAAGGTGCCGGTGATCATGCTGAATCTCCAGCCGGTCGCTCAGCTCGATTACGCCAAATTCAACGCATTGGGTGACCGCGGAAAAATGACCGGCGTCTGGCTGGAGCATTGTCAGTCCTGTTCGGTGCCGGAATTGGCCTGTGTGTTCAACCGCGCCGGCATCGACTATCACGTCGTGACCGGTTATTTGCAGGAAGCCGCCGCCTGGGCGGAAATTCAGGACTGGGTGGATGCCGCCCGAGTGATGGCCGGTATGCGCGAAAACCGGGTCGGTATGCTCGGCCATTATTATTGCGGCATGCTGGATGTCTACAGTGACCTGACTCAGCAGTCGGCTGTTTTCGGCAACCACTTTCAGATTTTGGAGATGTGTGAACTCTACGAGCTGCGCAAAGCGGTAACCGCCGGAGAAGTATCTGCGAAGATTGCGGAATTCGGCGCGAAGTTTGACATCTCTCCCGAGTGCGAGAAATCAGAACTGGAGCGGGCGGCGAAAACTTCGGTGGCGCTGGATAAACTGATCGCCAAACACAAGCTTGGTTCGATGGCCTATTACTACGAAGGTACCGGAGAATACGAAAACATCGTCACGTCGGTCATTGCCGGGAACACGTTGCTGACCGGACGGCACATTCCGGTGGCGGGCGAGTGCGAAATTAAAAATGTGCAGGCCATGAAGATCATGGATCTGTTCGGCGTCGGCGGTTCGTTCTCCGAATACTATCTCTCGGACTTTATCGACGACGTCGTTTATCTTGGTCATGACGGGCCGGCGCATTTTGCGATTGCCGACAGCCGCGTCGGACTGGTGCCGCTGTCGGTGTATCACGGCAAGCCGGGTAAAGGTCTTTCGATCCAGATGACCGTGAAGCACGGGCCGGTAACCCTGCTTTCCGTGGTGCAGACCAAAGACAGTCTGTTTCTGCTGACGGCGGAGGGCGAGTCGGTTCCCGGACCGGTTCTGCAGATCGGCAACACCAATAGCCGCTACAAATTCAGCATCGGTGCAAAAGAATTTATGAATGAGTGGTCGAAAGCGGGGCCGGCTCACCACTGCGCTATCGGCGTCGGACATATTGCCGGGAAGATAGAAAAACTGGCCGCGTTAATGGGTATTCCGGTTAAACATATCTGTTAAACTGGTGCGTGAGAAATTGCTGACATGAAACATCTTTTGCGAATTCTGCTGTTTGTGTTGCTGACTGACGTGACGGGCGCTGATGCGGCTGTGGTTGTCACGAAGGTTTCCAGCGCGACAGAACTCGCCTATGCAGGTGACGTCAGCAGTTCCGACCTGTTGCACGGTTTAACGGCGAGCACCACCGGCGTATGGAAAACCAACAATGGTGCGAGTTTTACCAATCTGAACGATGGCGTCCACGGCAATACTGTCGCTTTGGACAGTAATAGGTCTATCGCCTGGACCACCGTTGGAGCCACTGCTACCTACAATCTGGGTGTCGGCTCCGGATATGGCTGGGATATCACCTCCATCCAATCCATTGCCGCATGGGTGAATGCGGCGTTTGGAAATCAGGCGTATGACGTGAGTGTTCTCTATGTGAACGACACATCATTCACGGCTTTGCCTGTGCTTTCAGTCGACTATCAGCCTCTTGCCATCGGAGCGATCGGTGCGACGAAAGTTATTATAACAAACGATGCGGCGCCATTAATCTTCGGCGTCGAACAGATCCGTTTTACCGCCAAAAGCGTGAACGGGGGAGCCAGCGGCGGTTCATTTACTTTCCGCGAAATAGATGTGCTGGGAACTCTTGCGGATCCAGCAGCCGACACAGATCATGATGGACTGCCCGACTCCTATGAACTGGCTCACACGGATCCGCCGTCTGCGATAGCACTTGTTCCCGGAGTCGATTTAGAGCACGGCGGAGCAGGCGATGGCCTGACCAATCTGCAGGAATATCAGCGCGGAACTGATCCGAACAACCCGGACAGCGACGGTGACGGGATCGACGACGGAGCCGAAGTCGCCGGAGCCGGATTGCGGCCGCCGACTAATCCCGTTCTGGCCGACACTGACGGCGACGGGTTGAATGACCAGGTCGAAAGCAATACCGGAATTTTCGTGAGCGCGCTGGATGCCGGCACCAATCCTACTGTTATCGATAGCGACGGTGACGCGGTCAGCGACGGCAATGAGGTGAATTACGGCAGTAATCCGGTCGATGCGGGTTCGTGCATTCTCAGAATCATGCCGGTCGGCGACTCGATTACGGCGGGCTATACCGACAACCCGAATTGGACCGTGCCGTTCAATTTCGGCTATCGCGGCGGACTGTACACCCGTTTGAACGATGCGGGTTGCAGGTTTCAGTTTGTCGGCACTTCGCCTGAGCCGTGGGATAATAAATTCGGCGACCCCACACATGGCGGCACCG
>Ga0247840_10001269_pt1 | contig 50355 bp, 52 predicted proteins | sample LaCruzMarch2015__FD_192404 | JGI IMG/M metagenome (GOLD analysis project Ga0247840, IMG submission 192404) | Freshwater microbial communities from meromictic Lake La Cruz, Castile-La Mancha, Spain - LaCruzMarch2015_17m | ecosystem: Environmental > Aquatic > Freshwater > Lake | place: Spain... | reverse complement strand
ATTTGCCGGGAGGACTGGCCATAGCCACTATCGGCGCTTGTGCAGGCTTTTCAGCCATTTGCGGATCAACAAGCGCCACGGCAGCTACGATGGCGTCTGTTGCCCTGCCGGAAATGAAGAAATACAACTATGACCCAGCCCTGGCAACTGGCGTGGTTGCAGCGGGAGGAAGCCTGGGCATCCTTATTCCACCCAGTACGATTTTTATCATTTACGGAATCATGACGGAACAGTCTGTTGGCAAGCTCTTCATGGCAGGGGTATTGCCGGGAATAATCCTGGCACTCCTATTCATAGTCGTAATCCTGATCTGGACCCATCTGCAGCCGGGCTTGTGCACCCCAGCCCCCAAGGCCTCCTTGCGTGAAAAAATCGCCTCTCTGAGCGGGGTCATCGAGACCTTACTTCTGTTTCTTATGGTTATGGGGGGGCTATTTATGGGGTTTTTTACCCCGACGGAAGCGGCGGCTATAGGTGCCCTGGGAACGCTGGCGATAGCCATGATCGGTCGAAATCTGACATGGCATTCCTTTCTAAGAGCCCTTAACGAAACCACCCGTATCTCCTGCATGATCATGGTCATTGTCGCCGGGGCAACTGTCTTCGGTCATTTTCTTGCCGTGACCACCATTCCTGCCGAAATCGGTATCTGGGTCTCACAACTTCAGATGCCGCCGGCAGTGATCATCGGTATGATCATTCTCGTTTATCTCATTCTCGGATGTCTAATGGACTCTCTAGCCATGATTACGCTGACTATCCCCATTTTCTATCCCGTAGTCACTGCCTTGGGTTACGATCCTATCTGGTTCGGGGTCATCATTGTCCTCGTCGCCGAGATTGGCGTTATCACTCCTCCCGTTGGCATTAACGTCTATGTAGTAGCAGGGGTGGCAAGAGACGTCCCTCTTCATGTCATCTTCAAGGGGACCATACGTTTAATGGTAGCACAACTGGCAACGGCCATCCTCTTGATTCTCTTTCCCCAGATCGCTCTTTTTCTCCCCTACTTTATTAAGTGATCTTATCAAATCCAATGTAGTTGTCGAAAATATCGATACTTGTATTCGACAGATTGCCAAGAGCAGGGTTGAAAATAATTGCATCTGAGACTGGCTGCTGTCTTCATGCTTGCCCCATACCGCACCACTATGCCGGTGAGGAGACAGGAATACCTACCTAATACAATCAGGGTCGTTATCGTCAAGCAAATAGAAGCTGATTCCCACAAAGACAAGGCACAAAAAGAGGTGATCAGAAAAAGGTGATTAAATCATCCAAGTTAACCATATGATATCATTAAGCGAAAACGGACACTGCGGGAGGGAGCGGCTTTAGAGACTTATGCAGCAATATCAAATCCTTATGCTTGCGGTTCGCCGGGCGGTCTCCCCTTCCCTTTCGCCTCATTTTTACCCCTCAGTTTCACCCTTACCGGCGGGTAGAGGAGGCTAAAATAGCAGCATATTGATAATGTCAGGAAAGGTTGCTGGGGTAGGAAGTAAATGCTTGATCAAATCCCTGCCACCTCTTTGATGATACCCCATAGTTGATCTTTTCCCTGACCGTTCAGGGCTGAAAAGAGGAGCGGCTTTTGGATGCCTGAGATGCCCGCCTGTTCCTCAATAATACGTCGCCGACTCATTGCCTGGTTTTTTGACAACTTGTCCGCCTTCGTCAGGACCATCTGCCAGGGAAGCTGATTCTCCTCCATCCATAACAGGAAGTTCCTGTCATCATCCCTCAGATCCCTCCGGATATCCAGAATCATGACCAGGAGAATCAAATTGTTTCTCTCCTTTAGATAGGTTTCCACCATTGGCCCCCAGCTTATCCTGATTTTTTCAGGCACCTTGGCAAACCCGTAACCTGGTAAGTCAACTAAAGATATCTGATCGTTGATCATGAAAAAGTTAATGGCCTGGGTTCTCCCCGGGGTCCGGCTCGCCTTAGCCAGATTATTCCGGTTCGTAAGGACATTGATAAGAGAAGATTTCCCCACATTGGAACGCCCGGCGAAGGCTATTTCCGGACCCAGCGGGTCAGGATAATGGACGGGAAGCATCGCAGTTTTGACAAATTGTGCGGAAAGTATTTTCATCGAAGGGAAACCTTTGCGTAACCGCAGAAAAAATGGTTCGCAAGCAGCGAATCAAATGTTTTTCGCCGGTCCGTGATTTAATTTAACATCAGGTAATAACTTACAAATATATGCATACCAAGGAGAAGCGAAAAAGATTTTTGAGCTGCGGCGAAGCCATTTTTCAAAGGTCTCGAAGGGTTAATCCTTTTCGATGGTGATGCCATACTTTTCGAGTTTTCTTTCGAAGGTTGGACGGGAAATTCCGAGGATATCGCATAGTTCTCCCTTTGTTCGGTGATTGTTATCTTTAATGACCCGGCGGATATACTGTTCCTCCACCTCATCGAGGGTCATATTTTTCCCCGGCTCGATAACGATTTCGGCATGTTTCCCATTGGCGCCATTGACGGCGTCCTCACCCAGTTCGGGAAAGTCGCCCCGGGTAAGAACCTGACTTTTTGCCACCACGACCGCCCTGGTCAGGAGGTTTTCCAGCTCCCGGACATTCCCGGGCCAACGATATTTCATGAAAATATCCATCATTTCTTCGGAGACGCCGACAACCTTCTTATGCAGTTCCCGGTTGATCTTGGTGAGGAGGTATTCAACCAGGACCGGGATATCCTCCCGCCGCTCCCGTAACGGTGGAATGCGGATGGAGACGATGTTCAATCGATAGTAGAGATCATCACGGAATTTGCCTTCCTTGACCATCCCTTTGAGATCCTTGTTGGTTGCCGTAATAATCCTTGCATTGACCTTGATCGAGTCCTTGCCTCCCACCCGCTCGAAATCCATTTCCTGAAGAACCCGCAGCAGTTTGGCCTGGAGATTCACGGACATTTCACTTATTTCATCTAAAAATACCGTTCCGTAACGGGCCAGTTCAAATTTCCCCAACTTTCGTACGACCGCCCCGGTAAAGGATCCCTTTTCGTGGCCAAAGAGTTCCGACTCCAGCAGCGTTTCAACGATCGCTGAGCAGTTAACCGCGATGTAAGGCTCATCGGGTGCAGTGTTGTTATGGATCACCTTGGCGATAAGTTCCTTGCCAGTACCGCTTTCCCCCTGAATGAGTACCGTGGTCCGGCTCTGGGAAACGACGCCGATGGTCTTGAATATCTCCTTCATCTCCTTGTTGTTGCCGATGATATCCCCTACCTTGAAACTCCGCGACGGCTCATTCAGAAGGCCGCTGATCTTCTTCTCCATCTCCAGGGTTTTCAAGGCCTTCCTGATGGCCATGTCCAGTTCTTCCACATTGATCGGCTTATGGATGTAATCGAAGGCCCCTCCCTTCATGGCCTTGATGGTGGAATCCATGTCGTGATAAGCGGTGATCATAACCACCTTGACATTTTCCTCCTCTTCCCGCAGGTCTTCAAGAACGGTGAAGCCGTCGATGTCAGGAAGGCGGATATCGAGAATCACCAGGTCGGGGGCATGTTTTACAAAGGCATTGAGACCGTCGGTTCCGGTGGCGGCGGTATATACAGTATATCCTTCTTCCGTAAGGTAGAGGTCGAGGCTTTCCGCGATGGAACTGTCGTCGTCAATAACCAGAATTTTTGCCATGAGGCGCTCCTGAGCTGTCTATTCCGAAACATTCAGGGGAAGGGTGATGATCACTCTCGTCCCCTCCCCTTTTTTACTTTCAATCTCGATGTTTCCCGTATGCAGATCAATGATCTTCTTGACTTGGGTCATGCCAAGACCCGTTCCGTACCGCTTCTGTGTAAAAAAAGGATTGAAAAGATGGGTAAGGGTCTCCTCGTCCATCCCGCAACCGTCATCAACGATTTCAATGGCTAGTTCATGTGGCTGGTTCCCCGATTCTCTGACAGAAATCTGGAGACGCCCCCCCTCCTGCATGGCGTCAATGGCATTACGGAATACATTAAGAAAGGCCTGCTCCAGCATGACGCCGTCAATGTTCGGGTGGGGCAATTCTAGCTCGATCTGCTGAATCACGTTGACGTGTTTGTCCAGGACGGCCTTTTCCACCATTTCCAGGGCATTCTCTATGGTTCTCTTCAGATCGGTGGGGACCTTCTTCGGATCTCCGGGACGAGCGAAGATAAGGACGTCATTGACCAGCTCCTCGAGGTGCTCCACTTCCCGCTGAGCTATTTTGAAACGTTTCAGGTCATTGCCTTCCGGCTGGAGCCTTTTCTCAAGAATTTGCAGGCTCATCTTGATGGATGAAAGGGGATTGCGAACCTCATGGGCAATACCGGCGGATAATTGGCCAATCGCCGCCAGTTTCTGGCTTTCGTAGTACTTTTTTTCTAGCTCCTTGAATTCCGTAATTTCCCGGCGGACCATTACATAACGGTCTTCTGAACCCTTGAGGGGGCAAGGGGTGATCAGATGAAACTGCCTGGTCCCTCCGGCGGCAACAACTTCCATTTCAAAGGGCCTGAAATTGCCGCTCTTGATTTCTCTCCATCTGTCCATAAGGTAATCCTTGTGGGCCGGGGCATATTCGGTAAAGTGCTTCCCCTTGATCTGAGATGGTTCCAGGCCGTCGCCGCGACCGCGGCTGGCGTAGGTAATAATGCCTTCGCTATTGAGTTCGAAAAGGGTATCCGGAGAGCTCTCCAGGACTGTCTGTATATAGTTGTATATCGTCTCTATTTCCTGTCGGAGCCGGATGTTCTCTTTCAGTTCATTCTCGAGGTTCTCTGCATATTCTTTCAAGTGCTGAGAAAGCTCCTCTTCGCGGGTGATATCCTGGAGCGTCTCGACGGCGGCAATAATCTCACCCTTATCATTGTAAATGGGGGCCGCCAGAAAATAAAGGTGCCTCCTCTTTCCGCCCAGGTTGGGATAAAAGTCCCAGGCTTCATAAGCACCTTTGATGACCGTCGATTTCTGCACCTTCTTTTTTCCGTAATATTTCTCCAGGTCGCCGAGGTCATTATCGACAATGAGGTCCGCAATTACCGGTCGCTTTTCTTCATAAAAGGGAACATACTGTCGGTCCGTGCCGATAAAATACTTTCCCTCATAGCCGCTCAGTTCCGTGAAGGCTCGGTTCCAGAAAGTAATCTTATGATCCTTGTCGATGACGAACATGGGGATGGGCGACCCCTCGATAATACCTTCGATCGTCTTTCTCAGGGTGATGTTCTTCTCGAGTTCCTCCCTAATATTTTCGGTATATTCCTTGAGACTGAGTTCGAGTTCTCTTTCTTTGGTTACATCCTGCAGGGTCTCGATAGCCGCAATGATCTCGCCCGTATCGTCATAGATAGGGGCTGCCATAAAATAGACATGGCGACTCTGGCCGCCCAGATTCATGTAGTAATCCCGCGCTTCATAGGCCCCTTCCACCCGGTTCGACTTCTTTACCCGCTTGGTGCCATAAAACTTTTCTAATCCATTGATATCCTGATCGACAATCAAATCCGCAATCAGGGGCCTCCTCGTGCCGTAGAAGGGCATGTAGTGCTTGTCCGTACCGATCATCTCCGGGGCCGGGAAATCTGTAAGCTCCTCACAGGCTTTATTCCAGAAAATGACCTTGTGCTGCCGGTCAATGACAAACGTGGGAATCGGCGACCCCTCAATAATGCCGACGTTGACCTTCCACTCTCTGAGGAGTTTTTCCTCCGCAGATTTACTCATGGTCTTCGCCCCTCTTTTTCTTGTCCCGATATTCCTTCACGGCCATCAGTATGTAGACGCCTACGGCCGCACTCAAAGAGATAATGAGATTCACTAGACCGCTTTCAATGCCTATTACCCGTTGACATATCAGCCATACAACTAGATAAGTCACGGCTGTCAAGATTTCTTGCATGACTAAACCTCTTGATGATATTATTCTAAATCCGGGATAAACAATAGTGCGGCGATACTACTTGTGTCTTTCCAAAAATTCAACAGAAATATTTATTCTACATTTCATTCAATTTTCCCTCGCGATTGAATGAAATGTTCAATGACAAGTTGATTTCTTGACTTCATCACAAAGACGAATAAATAATTTACCAAATGTTTGTCGCTTCTTAAGGGTTATCTTGCTCGGCTTTCTCTTCCATGGCATATCTGTTGCACAAAACGGCGCAGTTCGAAGACATTTTTCCTTTCCCAAATACAGGAAGTGTGTTATTGGGGCGGAGAAAAAATTATAAGCTATAAAATGAAAGGAGAAGAGAAGATGTTAGGGAAATTTGGAAAGAAGTTGTTAACACTCATGACGGCGGCGGCGGCGGTACTTTTATCATCACCGGTCGTATTTGCTGCGGAGGCTTTACCCGGCGCAGGTGAGTCTTATGTGAAGGTAATTTTTACGGTTGGCGCTATGGTTGCCGCCGGATTTGCCATTGGTCTCGGTGCGATCGGCGCCGGCGCCGGTATTGGTAATGCCGCGAATGGCGCTTGTCAGGCCGTCGGAAGAAACCCCGGTGTTCAGGGAAAGATCATGACCGTTATGCTCGTCGGTATGGCCATGGCAGAATCCGTTTGTATTTATGCGCTGGTTGTTGCGCTGGTTCTTCTCTATGCCAACCCCTACGTAAAGTACTTTTTGGGTTAATCCGACAAATGCAATTAACTTCAAATTGAACTACAGTTAGGGGGAAATAGAATGTCAGAGAAGAAACAAGATAAGCAGTTTTTCACTGTCGCGAGGGTATTCTTCCTGCTTATCGTAATCCCCTTATCACTGATGGCGATTCTCATCGCCAATGGGATTTTCAAATTAGGGGTTACAGTAAAAGAGCGGGCTGTGAACGTTCTTGACCAGAAATCTCAGGAAGAAATCAAGATACGTGCCATGAACATTGCGGATGAAGTTACAAACTTCCTTACGGAACGTAAGAAGGATGTACTCGTTGCCACGATTATCCCGGCCACGGAATCTGCATACAAACAATTTGTCAATGAAAACCGCAGGAATATTTGGATTAAGGATGGAGACAAACTAAAACAGGTCTCCGCCCCCATTTATACGGAAATGACGCTCATTGACAAGAATGGCAACGAGGTAATCAAGATTACCAATGGAGAAATCGCCGCCAAAGCTAAACTCACCAATGTGAGTATTCCGGCGAATACAACGTACAAATCAGAAACATACTTTGCATCTGCAAAGGCCTTTAACAAGGGCGATGTCTACGTCTCCCCCGTAACAGGCTGGTATGTCAACCGCGCAGATTTTGAGAAGGGAAAGCGTTTCTCCGGTGTTGTCCGCTTCGCAACCCCCTTATACGGCAAGGAAGGTCTTCAGGGCATTGTGCAACTAGCCCTTGACTACCGACATCTTGGTGCATACACGGACCATGTGATTCCGACCCAGTCGGCGCCGGTGTTCGAGGCGGATGCATCCACGGGAAACTACGCCTACATGGTTGATAACCGGGGGCTCATCATTTCCCATCCCGTCGACTATCATATCGAAGGGCTTTTCCCCGATGGCCGACCGGTGCAACCGCTTACGGAGCAGACTTCTGCAGAGTTGACAAAAAAGGGCGAAGAGGTGCTGAATCTGAACCTCATGGGTTTTGTTGATCCCAATCTGCCCCTGATTGCCAAAGATGCAGCAGCAGGAAAACCGGGCATCAAGACGTATAAGTTCGGTGGCCACACGAAGTTCGTGGCTTATGCCCCGATTAAATTCTACACTCAGGATTATCCCGCGCCGGCTGGATTCGGTTGGATCGGTATGGGTGTGGATGTAGAAAAATTCAGTGAAATTGCCGCCAAGGCAACGCAAAACATAGATAAGGAAGCGAAGGCATGGTCGACAACGATCATCCTGATCCTGGTAATTTCCATTATCATCCTCTTCGGGATTGCCGCCCTTCTGTCCAAGGGTATCTCTCGATCCATAGCGGCCGAGATTCCACCCGACGCCCAGGGAGAAGGTCCCTTCTACGATGACGAGGAAGAAGATAAATAACCCTTGACCCATGAAGAGGCCGGATTGAATCCGGCCTCTTTTTTTTCCTCTCATAATGACTCACCTCGCATCTTTCTATTTGACTTCGGATTTCATTACTGATAGACGATCCAGTGCCATGATCCTTCCACAAAAACAACTACCCACAGGAGGAATCCCATGAATGACAACAAGTTAGTCCTTTGGTTCGATGAACTGCAACTCGCTGATATCCCGCAGGTGGGAGGGAAAAATGCCTCCCTAGGGGAAATGCGTCGAGAATTGATCCCCAAAGGCGTAAGCATCCCCGATGGATATGCTGTCACCGCCTTTGCCTATCGTTATCTTCTCGAGTCCGCAGGAATTCGTGATCAGATCAAGGCGGTCTTATCTGATCTTGATACTCACGATCTCCAGAATCTCAAAGACAGGGGCCGCAAAGTCCGTGAACTCATCTACAACGCCCCCTTCCCTAATGACTTGAAAGCGGCTATTGCCGGAGCCTACAAAAAGCTTTGTGACGAATACGGGGAAAATACCGACGTTGCGGTGCGGAGTTCGGCAACTGCGGAAGACCTTCCCGATGCAAGCTTTGCCGGCCAACAGGAAACCTACTTGAATATCACCGGGGAAGACGCTCTTCTTGATGCCTGTAAACATTGTTTTGCTTCCCTCTTCACAGACCGTGCTATCTCCTACCGTTTTGACAAGGGATTTGATCATATGTCCATCGCCCTCTCCATCGGCGTGCAGAAAATGGTCCGGTCCGATCTAGCGTCATCGGGTGTAATTTTCTCAATTGATACAGAATCGGGCTTCAAAGATGCCATCCTTATCACCGCCGCTTATGGTCTGGGAGAGACAGTGGTACAGGGCACGGTGAACCCGGATGAATTCTTTGTATTCAAGCCAACCTTGAAACAGGGTCACCGCCCCATTGTCCAGAAAAAGCTGGGCACGAAAGAGCTAAAGATGGTGTACGCCGGCGGTAAGGGAGGAGAGGCTACGGAGACGGTGTCCGTGCCCATCGAGGAGCGACGCAAGTTTTGTCTGAACGAAGACGAGATTCTAAAGCTGGCTCGCTGGACAACGATTATCGAAGACCACTACTCACAGGAGGCCGGCTATTTTAAACCCATGGATATCGAATGGGGGAAAGATGGACGGACCGGTGAACTCTTCATTCTCCAGGCCCGACCGGAAACAGTCCAGTCCCAGAAGGATGCCAACGTTCTGGAAAGCTATGTCCTTATGGAACACAATACCCCACTGGTGCAGGGAACGGCGGTGGGTTCGAAGATAGGTGCGGGACCAGTTCACATTATCGAATCAGTAAACGAGATCATGACTTTCAAAAAGGGAGAGGTCCTCGTTACGGACATGACTGATCCGGATTGGGAACCGGTCATGAAAATCGCCGCAGCAATTGTCACAAATAGAGGCGGCAGAACCTGTCATGCGGCTATTGTTAGTCGTGAACTCGGGGTTCCCTGCATCGTCGGTACTGAGAACGGCACCAAGGCCCTCCAGGGCGTCAAGGAGGCAACCATATCCTGCGCTGAAGGTGAAGTCGGCAATGTCTACAATGGTATCCTGAAATTCGAAGTTCAACGAGTCGATGCCAAGAACCTCGAACGACCTAAAACCAAGATTATGATGAATGTGGGCAATCCGGAAAATGCCTTCAATCTGGCCGCCATTCCTAATGACGGCGTCGGTCTGGCAAGGCTTGAATTTATCATCAACCAGTTCATCAGCATCCACCCCATGGCCCTGATCCAGTTTGACAAGGTCACCGATCCGGCCGTCCGGGAGAAGATTGAATCCTTAACCTATGGATACAAGAATAAGTCTGATTTCTTTGTTGACAAACTGGCCCAGGGCGTCGCCAAGATTGCGGCTGCCTTCTATCCGAACGATGTCGTTGTCCGCATGAGCGACTTCAAGAGCAATGAATACAAAAACCTTATCGGGGGCCAGTATTTTGAAATGGACGAGGAAAACCCGATGATCGGATTCCGGGGGGCCTCCCGGTACTATAATGAAAGGTACCGCGATGCCTTTGCCTTGGAATGCGAGGCCATGAAAAAGGTGAGAAATGACATGGGCCTCACCAATGCCATATTGATGATTCCCTTCTGCCGGACTGTAGAGGAAGGCAAAAAGGTTGTTGAGGTCATGGCCGAAAAGGGGCTCGTACAGGGTGAAAACGGCCTGGAGATCTATATGATGGTCGAGATTCCCAGCAATGTCATCATGATCGAAGAATTCGGCGAGATATTTGACGGCTTCTCCATCGGCTCTAACGACCTGACCCAGCTTACCCTTGGTCTGGATAGAGATTCTTTCCTTGTTTCTCACATCTTTGACGAACGTAATAAAGCCGTTATGGATCTGATCCGGATCGCCATCACGAAGGCCAACAAGATGGGGAAAAAGATCGGCATCTGCGGACAAGCTCCAAGCGATTATCCGGAATTCGCCCGGTTCCTTGTTGAATGCGGGATAAGCAGTATTTCCCTTAACTCCGATACGGTCATCAAGACCACGATCGACATCAAGGAAACAGAGAGATCTCTGGGCATATAAGTTTCATGCCCTCCAGCTAATAAGAAAAGGGCGGTTCAGATGAACCGCCCTTTTCCTTTTCTTTATAAAGAGATGCTTGAGTAGATCGTAAGCCGAGTTCTGTTCCGCCCCCAGGTTACCCTACGGGGCGGCGATGATCATTCCTCTGGGACAGCAGTTGCCTGCTGCCTCAAGCAACCTACCCGAGAACATCAGGCGGGCAGCCCTCAATCGTTCTCCTATTTGGTCTTGCTCCGGATGGGGTTTACCATGCCTTCCCTGTCGCCAGGAAAGCGGTGAGCTCTTACCTCGCCTTTTCAACCTTACCGGTCGGGTTGCACCCGCCCGGCGGTATATTTTCTGTGGCACTTTCCTTAGGGTCGCCCCCAGTCGCCGTTAGCGACCATCCTGCCCTGTGGAGCTCGGACTTTCCTCCCGTCCGGTTGTTTTCCGGACCAGCGATCACCTGCTCTACTCAAGCACCATCACTACTATGGTCATGCCGATAAATAATACGGCGACAGTTCGGACAGCAAATCAGGTCGTCCATTGATTCAAGAAGTTCATTGTAAAGCTGGGGAGGAATGTTCATGTGACAACCATTGCAAGTCTCCTTCCATGCTGAGACAACCGCCAGACCATGATTAACGTTTTTGATTATTTCATACTTCTTTAAAAGGTCCTTCCGGATCTTTCCACGGATTTCCTCACCCTGCTTCTGTCCGGACCGCAACTGCGATTCAATGGAGCCGATCTGTTTCTCAGCCTTTCTCTTGTCCTCTTCGTATCTTTTTTGCTCCCCTGCAAATTCCTGTTCTTTTTCGGTCAGTAAAGTCCTGACCCCATCAATTTCTTCAAGGATGGAAATAATCTGATCTTCCACTACCCCGTTTTTTTGTTCAAGCGTTTCTATTTCCTTTAACACCGCCTGATATTCTTTGTTGGACTTGACATCGTGGATGCGGTCTTTGGCTTTCCGGAGCTGCTCCAGTCCTTTTTTTAGTTTATCTTCCAGATCGCGATGGGTCCCGTTTTTTTCCTCGAGATTGGATCTGTGTTCAGCAATCCGGGACTTAATAACTCCGAATGTTTCTTCCAGTCTTGCCAGTAATATCGGCAGCTCTTTTCGGCCCAGAAGCACCTTCTGCGTTTCCGTATCGATCTTTTGCAGTTCGATGAGGTACAATAATTGTTCGTTCAACGACTTCCCCCTTTCTTACCCGGTAAAAGACAAAAAAAAGTGCACCATGGGTATGGTGCACTTTTTTCAAAGGAAGATTTGTCTTCCGGTCATCCCTGTTTGATCATTTCCCTTGAATATGTCGTGTTCTCTATACATATCGAATGGTGGGCCCACCTGGGTTCGAACCAGGGACCTACCGGTTATGAGCCGGTGGCTCTACCAATTGAGCTATGGGCCCTCTCCTGCCTTCCCACTTAGTCAATAACGTGAGTTGATATACCCAAACCGGCAAGATGTCAATACCTTCTTTAGCCATCCTGGCGGTTTCGTAATATCCATCTACTGTGCCGGCTTTATGAGCTTACGGCGCGAAGGATTCCGTAGTTTTCTTACCCCATTGGTCTCCGCCTGCCTGGTTATTTCCAGGGACAGGTTCACCGGGGGCTCCTTTAATTCGTCAATAGAAACATCCACCCGCTCGCTGATACCGAAACGCATCCGCAAGACCTTTTCCTCCCGGGGCGTCAGGGTTGCCAGGATTTTTCTCGTCTGTTCAGCCAGATCCATACTTATGGTCGCTTCCGAAGGGGACATGATTTTTTTATCTTCTATGAAATCACCAAGATGACTGTCTTCTTCTTCACCGATCGGTGTTTCCAGGGATATGGGTTCCTTGGCAATTTTAAGCACTTTGCGCACCTTTTCCAGGGGAAACTCCATTTTGGCGGCAATCTCTTCGGGAGTTGGTTCCCTGCCCAGTTCCTGCACCAGGTAGCGGGATGTTCGGATCAATTTATTTATTGTTTCGATCATGTGTACGGGAATGCGGATTGTTCTGGCCTGATCGGCGATAGCCCGCGTAATGGCTTGGCGGATCCACCAGGTGGCATAAGTAGAAAATTTGTATCCCCGTTGATACTCAAACTTGTCGACAGCCTTCATTAGGCCGATATTGCCTTCTTGAATGAGATCGAGGAACTGCAACCCACGGTTGGTATATTTTTTCGCAATACTGACAACCAGCCGCAGATTGGCCTGGACAAGGGTTTTCTTGGCTATTTCCGCCTTTGCTTCCCCCTCCTCAATCGTGGAGACAATCTTTTTGAGTTCTGTTACCGACAATCCCATCTCCTGGGATACCTTTTTCTTCCGGCGATTGGCTTCCTTGATTATGCCCTCGGCGTCTTTGAGCTTCTCTACAGATACCCGCAGTTCTTTAGCAACCTGTCCCTGGGCCTTGCGATCCACCCGCATACGAGTCCAGGCCTTTTCCAGTTGCGCCAGCGACAGGCCGGTGCTTTCCTTGCAGCGATGAATATCTTCTTCGGCCCTTTCCACCTCCATGATGAAATGTTTGAGAATGGATACCATTCGATCGATTTGCTTCTTACTGAACCTCACCTTCCGGCAATCACGAATAATGGCTTTGGTATTTTTCTCAATGGCTTTCTCATGGGCGGATTTCTGTTCAGCCTCGATCCCCTTCTCCTTCAGCGCCTCTTTGAGTTTGTCGTTTTTCCTGTTGAGTGCGGTAACCTTGTCAATGAGCCTGAGTACCCGGTCGCGGTGCAGGTCTTCTTCCACGAAACCATCGTCATCTTCAAGATTATCGACGACGTTCTTGATTCTCATCTCCCCGTTGCGCACCTTCCGCCCAATATCCACTACCTCCTTGATGCAGACTGTGACACTGAATACGGAATCCATAGTATCCCGGACGCCATCCTCAATTTTTTTGGCAATTTCAACTTCCCCCTCTCTACTAAGCAGGGATACCATCCCCATCTCCCGCAGGTACATCTTCACCGGATCTCCGGTCTTACCGGCCACGGGCATCAAACCGATAAGATCTTCGTCTTTTGACCCGACAAGTTCGTCCGGCGCCTTCTTGACGACCAGCTTTTCTCCCTTGTCCGTATCGATAATATCGATGTTCTTCTCCCCAAACAGCATGATGATATCGTCAATCTGATCCGACGAAATGACATCCGACGGCAACAGGTCGTTCACGTCGTCATAGGTTAAAAAACCCTTTTCTTCTCCCAAGGACATCAGTTTCTTAAATTCCTCTGATTGGATGTCTTTTCCCATAAAGAAGCCTCCACCTTACCCTTTCGCTAGTACTGCCTTTTCTACCTTCAATAGGTCTCCCTTTTCAACAAGCAGGCGCTGACACAATTCCAGATCGCTCGCCTGCTGAGCCTTGATCAGCCTGATCTTCAATGATCGGTGCTTGTCCTTGAACCACTTGCGCCTGATCTGGTGGATCATGTCACTAAATACCTGGTCAACAGTATCCCCTTCCCAGGCGCCCGAATCAATAAGACGACTCAGAATTTCATCTCTCAGGAACCCGGCATCCAGATGGTCAACAAAGTCCTTAAGGTCGATTTTCCCGAACTTGCCATAATAATCCTCGATAACATTTCCCAAGTTCCTTAATTCTTCACTGCCGAAGCATTTCAGGATATCCGCGCTTATCATGGCGGGAATCTTGTCGGGATGCTCCAGGATCAAGGTAATAAAGTTCATTTCCAGAGCATCTACAGGTGATGAAGACCGATTTTCATTTTTCTTGAGAACGGCTTCATTAGATTTCTTCTCCATTCCCTGTATGACTTCCGTCTTGAGAATATCTTCGTCGACGCCTATTCTTTCCGCCGCGAGTTTGATAAAAAGATTTCTCTCTACGGCATTGTCCATTCCGGTAATAAAAGACAGGGACTCCCTGAGGGCGTCCCGATCATGTTCAAAATCTCCCCTGTTCCCGACCACGGTGTCAAGATAATATTCTACCGCCGGGGGGGATTTTTCAATCAATTCCTCGAATCTTTTCTTTCCAAAGCTCCGAACATAGTCGTCAGGATCAGAGGCTTCGGGAAGCATCACGGCCCGGGTGTGCAAATTCCCGTCAATAAACAATCCCAGGCTTTTTGCCAGGGCCTTCTTGCCTGCTTCATCACCATCGAATACCACTGCCACATCTTTCGTATACCTGCGGAGCAATGCGACATGGTCCCGGGTAAGGGCCGTCCCCAAGGTAGCAACTACATTTTTCACCCCGGCATTCCAGAGGGATAGGAGGTCAAAGTAACCCTCAACCAAGATGGCATAACCGCTTTTTCTGATATCCTCCTTCGTCCTGCTGAGGCCATACAGGGTCTTGCCCTTGGTGAACAATGCCGATTCCGGTGAATTTAAATATTTTGGCTCTCCCTCCCCTAGAATTCGTCCCCCAAAGGCAATGATCTGGCCGGCCTGATCTTCGATGGGGAAAATAAGTCTACCCCGGAATCGGTCGTAATATTCCCCTCGCTCATTTTTTACGAGGAGCCCGGACTGTTCGGCCAAGGGAAGGGGTACCCTTTTCTGCTCCAGATAGTCCCGGAGAAACCTCCATCCCTCAATGGAATAACCCAATTGAAACGTATCGGCAGCCTCGGCGCCGATATCCCGGTTCTGTAGATACAACTGGGCTTTCTGACCTTCTTTCCCCGTCAATCTGGCCGCATAATAATCTGCGACCAAGGCATGGAGGCGGAGCATCCTCTCTTTGAGGGTCAATTGCTCCTTTTCCTGTCTGCTGAGGGGGCGATCGGGAAGGGCGACGCCTGTTTTCTTCGCTAAATACCGGATCGCCTCGGGAAAAGTCAGGCCATTTATCTTCATGACAAAGGCGAGGGCATTTCCTCCTTCACCGCAACCGAAACAGTAAAAAATCTGCTTGTCCGGACTCACCGTGAAGGAGGGCGTCTTCTCTTTATGAAAAGGACAAAGTCCAATGAAGCTTCTTCCCGCCTGCTTCAGGATTACAAACCCCGACACCAGATCTACGATATTGATCCGCCGCTTTATTTCGTCGATCTTATCTTCAGGAATTGAACCTTTAGTCATCAACGGCGTTAACCTGCAAGTCTCGCCTTAACCTTTTCACTTACGACCTTGCCATCAGCCCTGCCGCTGATTACAGGCAAAAGGGCTTTCATTACTTTGCCCATGTCTTTGGGACTGGCGGCGCCCGTCTCTTGAATGGCCTTTTCTATCGCCGCCGCGAGATCTTCCTCCGAAAACTGCTGGGGCATGAACTCCTGAACGACTTTCAGTTCCGCTGTCTCCTTTTCAACCAGATCCATTCTGCCGCCCTTCTCGAACTGCTCGATGGAATCCTTGCGCTGTTTTACCATCGCGGCGAGGACTTGAAGGAATTCCGCCTCCGTCAACTCCCGCTTCAGGTCAATCTCCTTATTATGAATGGCGTTTTTCATCATTCTGAGGGCTGACAAACGGATCTTTTCTTTGGCCTTTGCCGCCTTGATCATTTCTTCTTCTATTTTTTTATTAAGTATCATATCTTTTTTCAACCTCACATATCACTGAAAAATTTATGTCTCATAACTTATCCACCCTTTACCTTTTGTCAACGAAGGATCTAAACTTCAGCCAAGGGCATCCAGAAGCTGCTTCCCACCTAAAACATGCATGTGCAGATGGAAGACAACCTGTCCCCCCTCTTCATTGCAATTGATAACCACACGAAATCCGCTCTGATCTATACCCTTCTTTTTCGATACCTCCCGGGCCGCTGAGATCATGGCGCCCATAACCGCCATTCTATCCTCGGAAACATCAAGAATGGTGGCAATGTGTTCCTTGGGAATTATAACCACATGCACGGGAGCCATGGGATGTATGTCGTCAAAGGCGAGAACCTTTTCATCTTCGTAAACTTTCCGGCAAGGTATTGAACCTTTGACAATTTTACAAAAGATACAATCTTCCATTTTCATACCTCCTGCTTTTTCTTTGTTTTCCGGATCGCTTCCTCCAGGGAAAGGGCGCCCGTATAAAGGGCCCGGCCGGCAATCACACCGATGACTCCGGAATCTTCGATTTCCAGAAGTTTTTCGATATCTCCTATGCCACCGACCCCTCCGGAAGCAATGACGGGAATTTCAATCGCCTCGGCAAGGGCCTTCGTCGCCTCAATGTTAACACCCGTTTCCATACCGTCACGCCTAATGTCCGTATAAACTATGGCACTGATTTGGCAATCTCCATAGCTTCGGATCAAATCAATCGCCGTCATAGAGCTTGTTTCCGTCCAACCCTGCACGGCAACCATCTCATCCCGGGCATCAATACCCAAAATGATCCGGTCCGCAAAGGTCCGGCAGGCATCTTGAACCAGCTCGGGGTTTCGCAGCGCAGCCGTTCCCAAAATAATCCAGCGAACCCCAAGGTTCGCGTAGCTCGCAATTGTCTCCATGTCCCGTATGCCTCCCCCCAACTCCACGGGGATATTTACCGCACAAATAATGTCGCGAATGGCCTCCATGTTACGGGGAGACCCGGCCAGGGAACCATCGAGGTCCACCACATGTATTCGTTCCGCACCTTCATCCTGCCACCGTCCGGCAACATCCGCCGGATGCTCCCCATAAACGGTCGTCCGATTGAAATCCCCTTGTGCCAGCCGCACACAACGACCTCCCTTGAGATCAATAGCAGGTATGATGATCACTTCGCATCCTTTAAAAGTGTTTTGGAATGACAAAAAATGAGGCGCGAATCAACTGATTTATGCCTTTGCAGAGCGGCTGTTTGAAATAAGGATAAAAACCGGGGCGAATTCGGGCCCGGCTGGAGATCAGGGGGCGGCCCGGACCGAATCTTTTGCGACGCCGGGAAATCTTCTGACCGTATCTTCCATTCCCTCCATAGCCAACTCTTGCGCGGTAAGCCATCGCCCCTTATCTTTCAGAAAATATGATACCCCCAATACATTTTCCATTAACGATGTCTGGGTTTTATTGAATATACCCTTCCAGACGAGAGCCCCATCCTGAACCCTGTATAAATGGATTTCAAAGAAAACCGATGCGGGTTTTTCCACCGAATAATCATAACCCCGCCGTTCCCGGTAGCGGTAAAGATATCCCACGACAATGGCGTCCGCATTGAGTTCTTCTCCCACTTCCTTCATCACCTGTGGCAGAGTCGCACTGAACGAATTACTGCCAACCCTTTTGTAAATGCCTCCTACCCGGTCGGGCGAAACAAGTTCGAACTGAGGATAGGCAGACATCCTTTCCATAAAGAAATCCTGAAGAAAGCGTTCCGGGCTCTTGAGATCATTATCCGTTTTCAGTACAGATGCGGTCAGCGCATTTTGAGTTGCGTAAGTCGCTACCAATTCCGGGGAAACCTGCTGAAAGGGCATGACGGCAAGGCGCTTGAAGGTGATGTCCTTGTCCTTCATGAGGGATGACGATACGCCGCTGGCGCTCTGACAGCCGCAAATCACGACCAGAAACATCAGGCACGCCAGCACCCGCCATTTCTCCTTTACGATGATCATCATGTATGTTCTGAATTCGAGCATTATGTAGATCACACCCGCAAGAATCTCTAAAACGGATAAGAAAAACACCGCCGCAGAGGCGAAAGTACTTAATTAAGTTACAGACTTCCCTTTGTCGACATGACACCCTGAATCCGGTCATCAAGATTCACCGCCCTTCTCAGGGCCCGGGCAAAGGCCTTGAAGACGGACTCGGCAACATGGTGGCTGTTCTTACCATAGAGCACGTTTATGTGCAAGGTCATTCCACTATGATCCGAGAAAGACTTGAAAAACTCCTTCAGTAGGGCGGGATCGAAATCACCGATCCGGGCCTCTCCAAACTCGACATGGTAGATTAAATAGGGCCTCCCCGAAAGATCAAGGGCTACACTGCAAAGGCTTTCATCCATTGGCACTAGAGCTGATCCGTAACGCGTGATGCCCTCCTTCGAACCAAGGGCTTTCTTTACAGCTTGTCCCAGACAGATCCCCAAATCTTCAACCAGATGATGGTCATCCACATCCCGGTCACCCTTCCCCGCAATCTTGATATCAAAAAGACCATGCCTGGAAAAGAGATTCAGCATATGGTCCATGAAAGGAACCGTGGTATCGATTTCCGCGCTCCCGGAACCATCCAGATCCATTTCCATGGAAATGGTCGTTTCGCTGGTTTTCCTCTTGACCTTTCCCTCCCGCATTTCTTCTCCTCCCATTGCCGAATCGGCAGGCATTCTCTCAATTAGCCAAGCATCTAATTTATATTACCTTATTTAAAGCGTATTCAATAATACCTTCAGCACCCGCCTCCCTCAGGAGGGGGATCAAATCCCTGACGATGCTCGTGTCCACAATGGTTTCTACGGCAAGCCATTCCTCGGAATACAGTCCGGAGATTGTTGGCGCCTTCAGGGACGGCAGCAGCAGAATAACCCGTCCCAAATTTTCTCTGGCGACATTGAGTTTCAGACCAACCTTCCCCATTGCCTGCAAGGATCCATTAAGGAGGGTCCTGATTTGATCAATCTTCTGTTTTTTCCAGGGATCCTCCCAGGCGGCACGATTTGCGATCAACTGGGTGTTGGTTTTCATCAACTCGTGGATTATCTTCAATTTATTGGCCCTGATGGTGGATCCCGTCTCCGTTACCTCGACAATGGCATCGACAAGGCCTTCGACCACCTTGGCTTCCGTCGCTCCCCAGGAAAACTCCACATGGACGTCAATATTACGTTCCCGAAAATATTTCTTTGTAAAATTAACTAATTCTGTGGATATTCGCCGCCCTTTCATATCCTCGAGGGACTGAATCTCCGAGTCCTGCCTGACCACCAGTACCCACCGGGCCTGGCGAGTTGAGGTTTTGGAATAAATCAGATCCTGGATCATGACCACATCCGATTCATTTTCAACAATCCAATCCCTGCCGGTCAGACCAAGATCAAGTATCCCCTCTTCCACATAGCGAGACATCTCCTGGGCGCGGACTAGGATACATGTTATTTCATCGTCGTCAATGTCGGGAAAGTAATTTCTGCTGTCATAAGTAATACGCCATCCTGCCCTTTTAAACAGGTCAACGGTGCTGACTTCAAGACTGCCCTTCGGTATTCCCAGTCTAAGTGCTTTCATCGATAGACGTCCTCCGGGTTGAATATCCGTTCACCGATCACCTCAACCTGGCCGTCATCAATTCTCCGGTAGAAGCATGACCTGTATCCCGTGTGACAGGCGGCCCCACCACTCTGAAGAACCTTGAGGATCACGGCGTCTTGATCACAGTCAATCCTTATTTCCTTGACTTCCTGCAGATGCCCCGATTTCTCCCCCTTGACCCATAAGGACTGACGCGACCGGCTCCAGAAGGTAGCCAGCCCTGTTTCCATTGTCTTTTCCCATGCCGCCTGGTTCATATAGGCAAGCATCAAAATCTCATTTGTATCGAAGTCCTGAACAATAGCCGGGACAAGACCACCGGCCTTCTCAAAATCCAGAGAAATCATTATCTGTTATCCCTCAGTCAGTTAAAAATTTTTCCCGCTCCACGCTGAGCTGGGGGCGCATGGTAATGGAATATCTTCATTTTATCAAGCATTATTTTCCGTTTTGTTTTCCGTTTCGATGGATTTGACCTTGCTAATCGTAATCTTTTTTGATATTTCTTGTACTGTAAAAAATTATATTCTTTGGAGGTTAAACCATGCCCCTCCTTGTCGGTGGCGCCGTTGCCACGGTCTTAGGTCTGCTCGGATTAATTGCCTGGAGGCATGACTTCATCATCATTCTCAAAGGGGCACTGCCCATTATGCTGCTCCTCGGAGGCGGTCTTGCCATGTATGTGGGTTATGATGACATCCAGGACCAACTTCGTGAAGACAAAAAGAAACAGGACGATAAGCTTGATAAGGCCCGGGAAGAAATTGAACAGATCCGCGCCAAGGCAGAACTATACCGGGAAGAGCTGGAACGTCTCAAAGATGGATCGATCAAATCAAAGGAAAATAATTCTTGACAAATGGCCGAAATTCCCATAGTTGCGGAGGCCATTACCTTGGAAAGCAGCCATTATGAATCGACTACCATTAAGATTACTGATCAGCCACCTCAATGAGCATCCCTATATGTATTAATGCCTGCCGACCGTAGCAGCACGGGTAGGCAGGCCTCTCCAAGACCCAAAGTTCCCAACACCCTATTAATTAACATCATCAGACAGAAAGGATCCACGCCATGAAGAAGCAGCTCACAGTCATATTATCAATAATCGCTATCCTGGGGATAATCGCAACCGGCACAGCCAATGCCGCAACTTCACTTACCTACAGCATTTTCTTTCCCCCAAGCCACGGACAGGCCAAGGTTGGAGAAGCATGGGCCAAGGAAATTGAAAAGAGAACCAAAGGACAGGTCAAGATCACCATCCTCGCCGGCGGTTCTCTCACGCCTGCCGATCAGGTTTATGACGGCGTTCTCAAAGGTATTTCCGACCTGGGCATGTCCTGCTTCGCCTATACCCGCGGGCGTTTTCCAGTAATGGAAGTCCTCGATCTTCCCATAGGATACCCTAACGGACGCACCGCCACCGCCACCGCCAATGCATTCTACCAACAGTTTCGCCCCCGAGAACTGGACGGCGTCAAGGTTCTCTACCTACATGCACACGGCCCGGGGCTGCTCCATACTACCCGGCCCGTCGCCACCCTTGAACAGCTCAAAGGGATGAAGATACGTTCTACCGGTCTTAGCGCCAAAGTAGTATCGTCTTTAGGGGCCGTTCCCGTCGCCATGCCCCAAGGAGCAACCTATGAGGCTCTTCAGAAAGGGGTAGTAGAAGGAACCTTCGGTCCAATTGAAGTCCTCAAGGGCTGGAAGCAGGCAGAAGTCATCAAGTCAACCACGGATTGTCCGGAAATCGGCTACACGACGGCTATGTTCGTCGTCATGAACCTCAAGAAATGGAACGCTTTGCCCAAGGACGTCCAGAAGGTCTTCGAGGAGGTGAGCAAACAGTGGATCGATGTCCATGGCAAAGCCTGGGATGACCTTGATATGGAGGGCCGCAAATACACCCTGAGCCTGGGCAACAAGATCATTCCCCTTACCAAAGCCGAAAGCGCCCGCTGGAAGAAGGCCGTCCGCCCAATGCTGATCGAATACAGCCAAACGACTACGGCCAAAGGTCTTCCCGGTCAAAAAGCCGTCGTGGAAACAGAGAAGTTGATAAAGAAATATGGCAAGGTGTATAAGTAAAAACTTTCTAACATAATTAACAGCTTAGCAAAAAGTCGTCACTCCCGCGTAGGCGGGAATCCAGACAGTATGATTAACAGGTGGAAGAGAAGTTTCTCGAACCTCACCGGAGATTATATATGCAGCGCATCGATCGACTTGTAAGCACCACCAGCCGGCATGTAAATACGATTGCCGGCGCCGCCATTATGGCGATGATGCTCCTTACCAGCGCCGATGTCGTCATGCGCCTTGTAGACAGTCCTATCCCCGGAACCTATGAGATCATCGGTTTCCTGGGGGCGCTGGCCGTCGCCTTCGCCCTGGCCCATACCTCCGTCGAAAAGGGTCACATCGCCGTGGATCTCCTCGTAAATCTTTTGCCACCCCGAACGCAGATCATCCTCGACGCCTTTGGCGCCCTCACGGGGACGGCTATTTTTGGCGTCATAACTTGGCAGAGTGCCTTGTACGCAGTGGATCTCAGGCAGAGCGGCGAGGTTTCCGCCACCCTAGGGATGCCCGTCTATCCCTTCGCCGCCGGGATTGCCGCCGGTTGCGCCCTCCTTTGCCTCGTCCTGATAGCCGAGTTCGCCCGCAGTCTGCGGAGGATCAAATCATGACACCGGTTATGACAGGGGCAACCGGTTTCCTGGTTTTAATCGTCCTGATGTTCATGCGCATCCCAGTCGGCTTTGTCATGGCCATCGTGGGTTTTCTCGGATTCGGATACCTCGTTTCCTGGCCGGCGTCCCTCAATCTCCTGGCAAGGGATTTCTTCTCCGTCTTGAGCTCTTATAATCTCACCGTCATTCCCCTTTTCATTTTTATGGGTCAATTGGCCCACTACTCAGGAATCAGCGGCCGCCTCTTCAACGCCGCCCATAAGTGGATGGGACATCTTCCCGGTGGCCTGGCCATCGCCACAATAGGCGCCTGCGCCGGATTCGCCGCCATCTGCGGCTCGACCAGCGCCACTGCCGCTACCATGGCCACGGTGGCCTTACCCCAGATGAAAAAATATAATTACGATCCCGCCCTGGCCACGGGAGTTGTGGCCGCCGGAGGCAGCCTGGGCATCCTCATACCTCCCAGCACGATTTTTATAATCTATGGAATTATGACGGAACAGTCTGTCGGCAAGCTCTTCATGGCGGGGGTGTTGCCGGGGATAATTCTGGCGGCCCTATTCATTGCCGTAATCCTGGTCTGGACCCGTCTGCGCCCCGGCTTGTGCGCCCCGGCCCCCAGAGCCTCCCTGCGTGAAAAAATCGCCTCCTTAAGCGGAGTCGTGGAAACCTTCATGCTATTTATTCTGGTTATGGGAGGACTTTTTCTAGGGTTTTTCACCCCGACGGAAGCGGCAGGTGTTGGCGCCCTGGGAACGTTGGCAATCGCCCTCATGGGACTAAATCTTACCTGGAATTCCTTTCTAAAGGCCCTTAACGAAACCACCAGGATCTCATGCATGATCATGGCCATTGTCGCCGGGGCGACCGTATTCGGTCATTTTCTTGCCGTGACCACCATCCCCACTGAAATCGGCGTCTGGGTCTCACAACTTCCGTTGCCTCCGGCTGTGATCATCGGCATGATCATTCTCGTTTATCTCTTTCTTGGCTGTCTGATGGACTCTCTGGCCATGATCATGCTGACCATCCCCATTTTCTATCCCGTAGTCACTACTTTGGGTTACGATCCTATCTGGTTCGGGGTCATCATTGTCCTCGTCGCCGAGATTGGCGTTATCACCCCCCCCGTGGGCATCAATGTCTATGTCGTGGGCGGAGTTGCCAGAGACGTCCCCCTCCATATTATCTTCAAAGGGGCGCTTCACCTCCTGAGCGCCATGGTTATTCTGGCGGTGCTCCTCATTATTTTCCCGGAAATCGCCCTTTATCTGCCCAGCCTCATGAAATGATCTTGAAGCCGGCCGGCGATCATTCCTTCAAGAATAATCTTTTGCCTGTCCGCGCAGTTGTTATCAATAGCCGCCGTGGTCCAGCCTGTCCCGATCCAACTCCCTTCCAATGTCTCGATCACTCTTATAATCGTCCTCAATAGTTGTTGTGTCCCGGTCGGAAACACGCTTTCCGGCACATCCGGCAAAGGACAAAATAATGCTGCAACTAATTAATAACGCTATCAAAAAATGCGATCTCTTCATCTCCTTAACCTCCTTTGTATAAATAGATATATCAGGTAAAAACCTTTTATGTCTGTTTGCCCGCGATCAGTGCCTCGATGAATTTTATTGTCCACAATGCCCACAACGTTGTGATGACAATTCCGGCGATGCAGATGGCCGCTAAAGAATAATCAATATTAAATTCAAAGGCATTTAAGATCCTGGGATCATAGCGACCGGTCTCAATAAGGGGTAGGTGAAATTTATCCCCGAGATTGTAAAAGTAATCAAAGGAATTCGGCGGCGTCAGGATCGTGTGAAAGCCCCAGTATTTGCTCACAGTTGTATTGCCGATATGCAAAGAGCATTTCCAGGGCGGATTGAAAAGCACAAACAGCACGACGTTGATGGATGCGATAAGGACGGCAATTTTTGTGGCGATAAAATTCATATTTCTCCCCTTGTTTTTTATTGGTCAATCTTTCCCTCTGTTAATTGTTTCAAAACCTTGCAGGCTGGCTGATAACCGAGATTACATGCCTCTTTGGCGTCCCGGGCGGCCTCTTTCTTGTTGCCCTGCTGGTAATTGCACCTTCCCCGGTGGTAGTAGCTCCAGCTATTGTCGGCCTTCAATTCGATTGCCTTCGTAAGATAACCAACACAGGCGTCATATTTATTGTCTTTCTCCGAGAGCCATCCCAGCCAGTTGTAAGCTTCCGTATGGGTCGGGGTCAATTCCACGGTGCGCTTGAAATCCGCCACGGCCTTTTCCGGGAGATTCAGCTTATTGTAGGCCCGACCCCGCCAGTAATAAGCGGAGCTGTTATTGGGATCAGCCTGAATGGCCAGATCATATGCGGCGACGGCCTGTTTAAAATCGTTCTGCTTGAAGAACCGATGCCCAGTCGACAGGTTCCCGGTACTTTTCCCGGCGGCAGAAGGAGGAATGGCAGCGTCCCGGAGGTCCCCCTTGATCAGCGAGCTTACCTTGCCCTGCCGGTTTTCGTAGGAAGCGGTTGTGATCTGCCAGCGATCCCGAAGATATACAAGGGTTATATAAGCCTTTCCCGTATCGTTTTTCCCCTCGACGCGGAGGGTAAGCTGGACCCGGACCGTGCTGCCCGAGGTCTTCAAGGAAGATGGGAACCAGGGCGCGGTTTCCGTGACTTCCCCGAGATCATCCTTGATCTGCTGATTTTCTTTAACAAAGGACGAGGCTATCTTAAATGGTTCGGAATCCTTGATAAAGTCATTGACGGCAAAAAGGATGGAGATAAAGGCAATCCCCACAATAAAAGGCCAGGAGCGCGAGGCTCCCCCTTTAGGCTTTACCGGCTCATAGGTCTTTTTTCCGTCGCCGGGCTGAATGGGCTCGTAACTTTTCCCCGAAGCCTGGTCGGAAGCCGGCGCCTGCCCGGCAGCCCGATCCTTTTTCCGGTACTGCGCCAGGATGTCGGGCAGCTTCATTTTGGGTACGGTGGTCATGATTCCCCCCTCTGTGTCATGACATGGTGATGCATTATAGAGAGAATGGCCATTCTGTCAAGATAAACCCCCCTATGCCAAACCCCTTACGAATACGCAGCCAACCCAAGCAGCCCCCTCTTCAAAACGAACAATCAAACAATACAACATCTTATGCTCCCGGTATGTCGTTGACCCGGAAGGCAAGCAAGGTAATATCGTCAAATTGGGGCGCCCCCTGGGCAAAGGCCTCCACATCTCTCAGCAGGCAATGACACATCCGTTCCAGATCCCGATCTTCCTGCCCGGCATTCCAGGCTGCGAGCCTCTCATCGCTATAAAGGATTCCTTCCGCCGTCTGGGCCTCCGTAACTCCATCGGTATAAAAGAGCAGCATATCCCCAGCTTTCATCGCAATGGGCCATTCGTGATATTCGCTTTCGGCCAGGGGGCCCACGATCGGATCGGAGGGAAGATCCATGAACCTGGACGTTCCTTCTGTGCAAAGTAGCGGAGGGTTGTGGCCGCCATTGGCAATGATCATTTTACCCGTTCCCAGATCATATTCGGCATAGATAACGGTGACGAACATGGTGGCATCGTTGTTTGCTGCCAGCATTTGGTTGGTCTTGAAAAGGGTCTTCGCCGGTCCCTCTCCCTCCATTCCATAAACCCGGATTAAGGCCCGGGACATGAACATGAACAGGGCGGCAGGGACGCCTTTACCAGAGACGTCGCCGATCATGATCCCTAGTTTGTCAGGTCGGATGAAGAAATAATCATAGAAATCCCCGGCCACCTCTTTTGCCGGGACCATTTTCCCATAAATATCAAATTCCCTGACATCGGGAAAGGGTGGAAATGTATGGGGAATGATGGATTGCTGAATATCCCGGGCCACCTGCAACTCACTTTCCATCCGTTCCTTTACCGCCGTCGTTTCCCTCAGATTTTCAATATAGGCCTTTAGATCCGCCGACATCTTGTTTAGGCCCTCTGCCAGTTCTTCCATCTCATCCCCCGTGGGAATGTGGAGCCTGGCGTCAAGGTCTCCCTGACCGATCCGGCGGGCGTGAAGGGCGACCTGATGGATGGGACGGGAAATCCCCCGGGCGATCAATACAGAGACAAGAACCATGATAATCGTGACCAGGAAGGATGAGAACAGAAAAATGCTTATCGTCGCATCTCTTTCCCTGCCGATGGTTTCCTGGGCCTGGATCAGTGGTTTATAGAATTCATCTACATAAACGGTCGTAAAGAGGATACATGGCGTCCCGGTGACGGGTACACCTACAAAATATTTCTCCCTGATGCGCCCGTCTTTTTCCTCCCAGAGGTAATATTGACTGACGGATTGGCCGGCCAGATTCTTTTCAATCGCCGCCCAAAGGGTCGGGAGTTTATAGCGAAAATCGGATAATCTTTTCCCCTCGATATCGGGATTGGGATGGAAAAGATACCTGCCGTCCCCCTGTCCCACACCGTCGTGGAGACCGCTGTATCCCGTCCCCTGAATCTTCTGCACGACAATCTTCCTTAGTTTCGGGTCTTTAGTATCCAGTGGGTGCTTCTGAAGATAAATCTCTGCTTGTCCCGCCAGGTCATGGGCCTTTTCTCTGAGAAAACTTTCCAGGCCCCTACGGATCGTCGTTTTCATTTTGTCGACATTGTCCGTGGCATTCTGGGTGATTCTGACCACACCGATAACGGAAAAGATGGCCGAGAAAATAATGGCCAAGGCGCCATAGACAATGATCAGCTTGGTACGGACGGTCATGGATCTAATTATCCTGTCACTCTTTTTGTTGATAGTGTTTTTATTGGCAAGATATGCTAATTACAGGCCGAGGTCAAGGATGAAAGGAGACGGATACATTGGCAGAAAGTCAGCAATCAGAACATATGGATCAGTTTGATTATCCGCGAGAACAGGATGATTTTATTCATCCCTTCCTGTTTGGAGACGCATGTATTACCCAGGACGATCAGGGGGTCCGGTCCCACCTGAAGATGAACCGCAGCACGGAGGGATGGATCGGCATCCCCCATGGCGGCATCGGCATGGGCATCCTGATGGAGCTGGCGCTCCGCATGGGAGGTGACGGATTACACCCTGTAAATAAGTATCCGCTCAACGTCGAATATCGCCTGGGAGGAGCGAGTCTCCGTGTCGGCGATGCGGTGGAGGCTGCCGTAATTCGTCACGAAGGCGGTTTATCCGGGCGAATCTTGCGGGAAGGGGAAGACGATCCCTACCTGCACGCCAAGATCCGCTATGGAAAGGAAGGCCAGCATACAAAGGAGCAATTTCAGGCCTCCCTCCCCATCCGTTATGAAGATATTGCAAACCGTTTGTTGCCCCTGCCCTATTATCGCAACTGCTTTGTCTGCGGGGTAGAAAGAGAAGAGCCCGGGCTGCGGCGGCGCTTTTATTTTGTTGACGGTGAGGGAGCGGAAAAGATTATTGTTTCCCTTGCCGGTTTTGATAAGCGGGACAAGCAAAGTTTTAACCGGTTCCAGAGGGCGGGAATATTCCATCCGCTGCCAATTCTGGCTCTCCTTGATGAGACATTGGGTCTGGCAGCCTTCATGGTATCCGCCAGTGGTGGAGTAACGGTTCGGATTGACTATACTTTTTATCGTGATGTTCAGGTCGGGGAGAGACTACTCTTCTTCGGACGAGGGGGGAAGCTCCGGGGAAAAACACCTTCACGGATGATGTGCTGGGCCTCGGGCGGCGTCGCTGTGGTAAATGAGGATGGGACGCTGGAGCCTGTGGTTTCCGCCACTGGTCAATGGTTGGGCGTGCCGGCCCTGACCCAACAGATGCGGGAGGCACTGATCCCAGAAGAACTGAACCGGCGCGCCTTCGAGCTTGCCGGAAGCTGACCTCTGAGTTGCGGACCCCGGGCATCCTTGACGCCTTCCCTGATGGTTAATTGAGGCCTTGCGAGGATCGAAAGGATTTGCTATATCCCCGGTCGTAAATGATGAAGGAAACTTCGGGGAATTTACCCTGAGAAATTAAGATTAAAGGTGCATGTTCAGATGAAAAACCCTGATCATCGTCAGTTGGTCGCAAGAATTCAGGAACTCCGAGACTTGTGCCGGGGCTTGTCCGAGGGGCTGTCGTCTCTTGCCTTCGACCTGCAGAAGGGGGAGTTAGGAAAACTGGAGGCAACGGAGACGAGCGTCGCTTCCCTGCGTCAAAAGTATGAAACCCTGAAAAAGGATGTCATCGCTTTTGCCGCTCCCTATCAGGTCATTCCCAATCCCGGGGGAATCACTTCCCTCGGGACGCTGGAACCCCTGCTCATCGCCGTAAATCAAAATTTGAAGGCCGCGGCAATGAGCGTCCTTGCACAGGTCCGTCTTGTAAAACACAGGGAGCAGGCCGATTTTGAGCCCCTGATGACCTGCCTGTCCGCAGCATCCGAGTTGCGCAGGGCTATTGAGGAGGTTCCTCTTCCCGATCTTCATCCCGAGGTTGGGGCCCTTGCAGACGGAACCCATCCCATGGTGGTATTCATGTCCCTCATCCGTGACCACCAGCATATGAAAGAAGAAAAGATCGCCGCCATCCAGGACGTAATAGCCGCTGCTTTCGGTAACTTGCTTTTCATTGCAGCCCTCATGGGGAAATTGATTATTGAAGAACAGGGTTGGAAAGAGACAGGAGCGAAAGTCCTGAATATCTTTGAACCGGATACCGTAAAAACTTCTGCAACCGCCGTAACACCAACCGAGTCTGATGAGGTAGTGGAGCAGAGACAGATCCTGCAGGACCTCCTGACAATGACGGAAATGAAGATCCAAAAGTTGTTAAAAAATGGGCTGGTTCGGGAGGAGGAACTGTCGGACTTTGTTGCCGCCATGAAAAAAATGGAGACATCACGGTATAGAAAATCAGATTTCAAGGAAGATTTTCGTGAACTTCAGGCCATCAGGGCGGCTTTGGAAGAGATGGAAAATAAGGCATTAACCCCCCGCAAGCGTCCTGAACGAACCGAAGCGCAGCGCAGGTAGTCCTTAAAATGACATCCAGAGCAAACGCATCTTCTAAACTTGTTATTGGAGTATATAAAAAAAAATAAAAATAATACTTGCATTTTTATAAAGGATCTATTATTATGCTTCCAAGTTGATGTGCAGTACGTGTTTGTTGTTACCTAGTTACAAGGAAAGTCGACCGCACGGACCTCAGAAATGATAAGTGCGGTTTTTTTGTTTGCACAAACAGACTGCCAGCCGAATAGTTCGGCAAAATTTTAAACGGTTCCATAGAGGAACCCAACACAAAAGGAGAAGTAAAGATGTCAGAAGGAACAGTTAAGTGGTTTAATGATTCAAAGGGATTTGGTTTTATCGAGCAGGACGGCGGCAAGGACGTTTTCGTGCATCATTCAGCAATCCAGGCAGATGGTTTCAAGTCACTGGCCGAAGGTGATCGGGTAAGCTTCGAGGTTGTTGCCGGTCCCAAGGGTCCGGCTGCTGAGAAGGTTCGCAAGCTGTAAGAACGAAACTTCATCATGCATTTAAAAGCTCCCCCTGTAACGGGGGGAGCTTTTTTTATGTAAAATTCTAATTTCCTTACAAATTATGACAACCGACATCGTCTTCACGTTCATGGTCGGGAGGACACTCAACCATATTTCAGAATAATCCCCTCGATAATATTTGAAACATCCTCGCAGATATCAGTCGCTTCTTCAATAAGCTCAAGGATTTCTTTGCATTTGATCAATTCAATAGCATCGTTCTCCCGTTCGAAAAGTTGTGCCATCGACTGTCGCAGGATATTATCTGCCTCATTCTCCAAAGAATTAATTTCTACGCAAGTCTCAAGGATCATATTAACATTCGCGCGACGATTTCTCATGGCGCAAATAGACTTGTTCACAAGGAAGATAGATTTATTAAGGATGAGGGCGAGCTTTTTATGATCGGGAAGTGGCTCCTTGATCCGGTAAAGTTTCATCTTACTGGCCAACTCATCGATCATATCGACGATGCTGTCCATTTTGTTCGCCAGTGAATAAATGTCTTCCCTATCCAAAGGGGTAATAAAAGTTTTATGCAAATCCTGGTAAATTCTGTGGGTAATCGTATCAGCCTCATTTTCGATTTCTTTAAGCCTTGATATTTTCTCTTTTGAATTCTTGTAGTCATTCAATATTTCTATAAAAAGCATTCCACCTTCCTGGATTTTATCGGCTAATGCCTCAAAATTATCTGAAAAATGCACTTCCTTGGGAAATACCTTCATATCCTAGATTCTCCTTACACCGATTCCAACTGTGATTTGCATCGCAACGATTCCGCTTATAGACAAATGTAATAGCCTTGTCAATTGCAGTAACAACGAAAACTCAATATTAAGGTTGACTATTGGGTTCTTATTAGGTATAGGGGAAACCATTATTTTCATAAATAAGTGTTGATAGTCGTATACAGCACCAAACATAATGTCGTTCGGAGGGCAGAGATTTAGAACATGAAAAATAAAATATTCGTGTTGCGTTAGCTGGGTTTTCTTTTTATCAAAGCGCTTTTCTCCATTTTGCACGCCTGCTTTCTTTCCTGATCCATTCCAAGTATTCTTTTTCCCAGGAGTGAGAATTTATGCCCTTGAGATTAGGCTGCCCTATGGAGACGTAAAAATCGGTGATGGATTAGTCATATCAAGCACTTGATAATGTTTTTTAACTTTTGTTTCATGCATAATGCATGGAATCAATATGTATGGATGAATATAGGAGGTGCTAAAATGCCACAGATTATATTCTGGAAGCAATCCGTTGAGAAGAAAAAGAAGTGGATAGGAATATCGCTGATGGTTCTTGCTTTATCGGTTCTTGCCTTTGGAACCCTGTTCCGTCAGGCGCTGACAGATGTTAAAATCAATTTGCAAGGAATGATTGCGGTGCCGGGTCTTCTGGAACAGTATGGACACTACAAGGCGAAGGAAGAAATTTATAAGGTTCTTCGCAATAGCGGCATTGAATTGGGAGATGCCATGGAAGTTGCTAAAGCAGTTATTGAGCAGTCGGAAAAAACCAACATACCGGTGACTATTTTTCTTGCCATCATGAAGAAAGAAAGCAACTTTTCTGTCGACGCCCGCTCACCAGTCAATGCCATGGGGATCATGCAGATTCACCCCATCACGTGGGACGCCTACGCCAAGAAACTTAATCTTCAAGGCTCTCGAAAGAAAGCCTTTGATCCTTCCCTGAACATTATGGTTTCCGCTGCCGTTTTAAGTGATCTGCTGGATTCCTACCGGAAGCAGGGTTATCGGGAGCCAATCCTCTGGGATTATGTGCTGTCTGCATACTATGCAGGGCCAGGGTCCGTCAGAGGAGGATTAAATGAAAACCACCGGCAGTATGTTAAAAGGGTCCGGAAATACGTCCGTGAGATGAGTGAAACCATCGATAGTTAAAGAAAGGGACATTTCCATAAATCGGAAAGAACCACCTTAAAAGCAAAGCAGGAACAGCATCACCCGTCAAACAAAAAGGGGTTAACCGTCAATTGGCTAACCCCTTTTATTTATTGGCTCCTCAGCGCGGACTCGAACCACGGACCCGCTGGTTAACAGCCAGCTGCTCTACCGACTGAGCTACTGAGGAATATGTCGGTTAAGAGAAACGAGACCGCCTTCTACTGCAAGGCGGTCTTTTTGTCAATTTGTTTTTTGCTTCTTAGCGGCAGCTTACACAGGTCATCAACTGGCTGACCGCCACGCCTGTTGTCTTGCTGATGAATTCAAGCTGCTCCACGGGTGCGAAATACCTTCCACAGACGTTGCAAGCCGCCATTTTGAATACCTTGTCCCAGATGATCCGCTTGCCATCCACCGCCTCCATGCGTACAAAGCCCGTGGGGCAGACAAAGGCACAGGAACCGCAACCGATACAGACGGAAGTATCAAACTCGATCTTCGGCTCATCAACGTCCCTGGCCAGCCCCCGGTCCTTGAACGTCAAGGCGTTAACCCCGACGATTTCGTGGCAGGTCCTGGTACAGAGTCCACAGAGGATGCAATCCTGGCTGTCCGCTGCCGCTTCCTGGACATCGACGCCGAGTTTCACCGCCATATCCCGGATAGCCCCTGTCTGGGGATAGCGGAAATAGAGAAGGGCCGCCGCCAGTCTCCGGCTTTCCCGGACGCTATCAGTATTGGTCCGGACTTCCATGCCTGCTGCTGCTTCCGTTTGGCAAGAAGCGGCAAGCTGCCATTTTCCGTTGACCTTGATCTCTACCGTACACAACCGGCAGGCGCCAAAAGAACTGAGGTCTTTGTGGTAACAAAGGGTCGGAATATCGATCTTGAGATTCCTCGCCTCCTCCAGCACCGTAGCACCCGCTTTTGCCTCTATTTCATGTCCATCGATGATTATCTTCGCCATGACTTTTCCTCTATCCTATGAAATTGTTCCCTATTATGCAGTATTTATTGCCACACCATAAGGCGATAACACCTCAGGCAGCGCTGGGCCTCCTTCATGGCGGCATCGGCGCTGAAGCCTCCTTCAACCTCGGCAAACCCCTTAAGACGTTCGGCCACATCAAGAAATTTAACCTCTCCGCTCTTCGCCGGGGGAACAAAACCCATATCCCTTTGCTGGCCCACATCAATGCCTTCAAAGGAGAGCTCATCGACAAACGTCTTTCCCTGGAGGTAGGCGTCGATACTTTTTGCCGCCTTGTTCCCCATATTCAGGGCCTCGATCAGGGTGGCCGGACCGCTTACGCAGTCGCCGCCGGCAAAAATTCTTGTCGCTGCGGTAGAGCAACTGACGGGATCCGCCTTTATGGTCCCCCAGGCCGTGGTCATTGTCCCCTTATCCTTCCCTGCAAGCAGACCGAGATCTGGTTTCTGGCCTGTAGCGGCAATAACCATGTTGGTCTTCAGGGTAAACTCGGAGCCTTTAATCGGGATCGGCCTTTTCCGGCCGCTTTCGTCGGGCTCTCCAAGCTTCATCTTGACACACTCGATAGCCGTCACCTTGGCCGCTTTGCGAACAATTCCAACGGGAGCGGTCAGATAAGTAAATTTCACGCCTTCATGGATGGCTTCTTCGATTTCTTCCTTGGAACCAGGCATTTCGACTCGGGAACGGCGGTAAACGATTTCGACATTCTTGAAACCCAGACGGAGACAATTGCGGGCACAGTCGAGGGCCACGTTGCCGCCGCCGATGATCACTACCTTGTCTACGGGGTTCGTCTTTTTACCGAGACTTAGGCCCCTCAGGAAATCCGCCCCCTGAACAACATCGTCCGAGGCAATCTCTTCGCCTTTGCATCCTATTTTTGTACCCACGTGAGCGCCGATTGCCGTAAACACGGCGGCATAACCCTGCTTTTGAAAATCGACTGCATTCAGGGCTTCCACCTTGCTGTTAAACCGGATATCGACCCCCATCCGCTTGATCAGATCGATTTCATGATTGAGGACATCCTTGGGGAGACGGTAATCGGGGATGCCTACCGCCGCCATGCCGCCCGCCTTGGGGAGGGCCTCAAAAATCGTCACTCCATAACCTCTCAGGCGGAGGTGGTAGGCAGCCGCCAAACCGGCCGGACCGGCGCCGATTACGGCGATCTTTTCCTTTTTTTCTTCTTTGGGAACCGCCAGGGCGCTGCCTCCCTGAAGATCCTGGTCCGCCGCCGCCCTTTTGAGGAGGCGAATGGCCAATGAGCCGTCCATATCTTTGCGTACACAGGCCTCTTCACAGGGATGGGTGCAGGACCGGCCGATGACGCCGGGAAGAATGCATCGTTCCCTGACGAGATCAAGAGACGCCTTGAATTTATTGTTCCGGATCAGTTCAATATAGCCGGGGATATCCAGCGTGGCCGGACAGGCCTTCATACAGGGGGCCGTCACTGCCGACTGAAAGGCCTTTTCTCCGCCCTTCCTTGCCGCAGTCTTCCCCGTTGCCAGGAAACCGGCTTTGAAGTGTTTGACGGCGTCGAGAACGGGGGTCAAGGCCGAGGCACGGCCGAAATTGCACTTGCTGTTGACCATGACGCCTTTGACGATATCCTCGATCTCCGTGAGATCTTTGGATGAACTATTTCCCGCAGACAGTCCCTGTAAAATATCACGGACCCGGTCGATGCCGATCATACAGACGGAGCATTCTCCACAGGAGAGTTTTCTCGCCTCTCCGAGGTAGGCAAGGGTGAGGGCGACCACATCCGCTTTCGGATCGACGACCACCAGACCGTTCCAGCCCATGAGGGCGTCATAGCTCCGACCATCCAACGCCGCAGGAAAGGAAACTTCCGCGGACTTCTTCGCTTTGCCCGCCCCTTTTCCCGAGGTCCTGTTATCAATGATCTTACCGTTCCAACTGCTAAATGCCACTGTATTCATGCTTCCGTCACCTTTATCTTGATTTCATGAATTGGGAATGATTCCGTTAATCCACCCGCAGACCGGCTATCAGGTCCACGGCGCCGATGTTTCCACCTTGTGCATCAATTTCCGGAATTCCTTGTCCACCAGGGCCTGAACCTTAACAATATCAGCAGGGTCCAGATGTCTGAACCGTCCTTGCAGCTTCAGGTAATCCTCCATGGGACGCCGCTTTTCGGTGTATTCCATGGTAAGGCGATACTTGCCGTTTTCCACTTCATAGAGGGGGAAAGAGCCCGTCTCTACGGCCATACGGCCAAGCTTGATGGTTTCATTTGACGCCGCCCGCCATCCCGTCGGACACACGGAAAAGACGTGGACATAAGCCGGCCCCTTCGTATTTTTTGCCTTCTCCACCTTGTTCATCAGATCGATGGGATAACTAGGACAGGCGGTGGCCACATAGGGAACGTTATGGGCGACCATGATCTCGGGGACGTTCTTCTTGCCCGTTCGCTGGCCATGGATGACCTTGCCGGCCGGCGACGTCGTCGTGGCCGCCATGAAGGGCGTCGCACTGGAACGCTGAATCCCCGTGTTCATGTAGGCCTCATTGTCGAGGCAGAAGAAGGTCAGGTCGTGTCCCCGTTCCATGGCTCCAGATAAGGCCTGGAGACCGATGTCCACCGTCCCGCCGTCACCGGCGATGGCGACTGATTTCACATACCGGTCGGCAATCTTTCCTTTCCTGCGGAGGGCCTTAAGCCCTGCTTCCACGCCGGATCCAACGGCTGCGGCGTTTTCAAAGGCCACATGGATATAGGGAACCTCCCAGGCGGTATGGGGATAGGCGGTGGAGATGATTTCCATACAACCAGTGGCGTTGGAAACCACGGTATCTTCTCCCAGGGCCTTCATGATCAGCCGAAGGGCCAGAACCTCTCCGCAGCCCTGGCAGGCGCGGTGCCCGGGGCTGAATAACTCTCTTTTGTCAATAAGCTTCGGTGCAAATATCTCGAAATTCTCTACGGTGTTCATCATTCCCTCACCCCATAAAATTCATAGGTTTCGTCCGTCTTTTTGGCCGCCCGCTCCACCATGGTGATGAAATCCTCCACCGTGACATCCCGGCCGCCAAGCCCCATGAGGTAATTAACGATGCGGGGACGATCCTTGTCGTGGAAAATAAGCGACTTGATTTCCGTTGCTACGGGACCGCCGATACCGCCGAAGGTGACGGAACGGTCCATGACGATCAGGGTCTTGCAACCTTTGATCGCGGCGCGTAGTTCTTCGATAGGGAAGGGCCGCCAGAGCCTCAGCTTCACGAGGCCGACAGACTTGCCCGCTTTTTTCAGTTCATCGACGGCAACCGACGCCGTCTCGCCCATGGAGCCCACGGTCAGAATCAGCGTTTCCGCCCCTTTGCTCTTGTAGGTCTCTACCGGTTTATAATTCCTTCCGAATTGCTTGCCCCATTCATTCCAGATTTTGATGATCGTCTTCTTGGAGTTGATAAGGGCCGTATCCTTAACCTTCATCGTCTCCGTAAAGATTTCTGGCATATTGAAGCACCCCATGGAGACCGGCTTATCCGGATGGAGGGTGGCATAGGGAACCCTGTCAGGCAGGAACTTGTTCACCTCTTCCTGGGTAGGAAATTCGAGGGGTTCGATCATATGGGTCAACTGGAATCCGTCCATATTAACGACCGTCGGCAACATGACATCGGGGTGCTCAGCGATCTTGAAAGACTGGATGGTCATATCGATGACCTCCTGGCCATTCTCCGCATGCATGACGATCCAGCCGCAGTCCCGCTGGTTCATGATGTCCGAATGATCGTTCCAGATGTTCAGAGGCCCGGCGATGGCGCGGTTGGCGTTGCCCATGACTACGGGCAGCCGCATGGCCGAAACAATGGGCAGCACCTCATGCATATACATCAGGCCCTGGGAACTGGTGGCCGTATAGACCCGGGCTCCCGTCGCCGAGGCGCCGGCGCAGGCGCTGATGGACGAATGCTCCGACTCAACGGTAATAAACTCGGCGTCTATCCGTCCGTCATGAACGATGTCCGATAAATGCTCGGCAATATGGGACTGGGGGGTGATGGGATAAACAGCGGCCACATCGATGTTACAGAGCCCTACAGCCTCCGCAGCGGCGATTCCTACTTCCATGCCAATACGTTTACCCATGGTCACACCTCCTCTTCCATCATGACGATGGCCTGGGGCCAGCATTCATGGGCGCAGATTCCACAGCCTTTGCAATAATCAAGGTTCGCCGCAAAGAAGCCCTCCTCTTTCTCGGAGACGCAGGCCTCGGGGCAGAAGATATAACAGATACCGCATTTGATACACTTTTTATTGTCCCAGATGGGTCTTTGAGCTCGCCAGCTTCCCGTTTTATACAAACTGGCGCTCCCCGGCTCGAACACCATGCAACCGGGGGTAACATCCTGCCAGGCTTCCGGCCATTTCTTCTGTTTCATGGAAAACACCTCAATATCCTTTTTACTTTGCCAGTTTAACGTCATTATAAGCCCTTTTGAGGGCATTCTTGTTTTTGTTCGCAATCTTCCCAAACCGTTCCTCGAGGGGCTCATTCAGGGATTCCAGCTTCAGAACCTTGGTCGCTTTCATGACCGCGCCCAGCATCGTGGTATTGGCAATGGGAACTCCCAGCTCCTCCCGGGCAATATGGGTTGCATCGACGGTCGCCAGCTTGCCCTTGTATTTGAGCTGTTCCCGAAGATCCTCTGCCGGTTTCGAGGTATTGATAATGAGAAGACCTTCCGGTTTCAGACCATCCGTGACGTTTACAAGCCCCACCAGCGATGGATCGAGGACAACGACCACATCGGGGTTGTATATTCCTGAACGGATCTTGATGGGTTTCTCCGACACACGATTATACGCCATAACCGGCGCCCCCCGGCGCTCCGGACCAAACGCCGGAAAACCCTGGGCGTATTTTCCTTCCTCGATCGCCGCCAACGCCAAAAGCTCGACGGACGTGACCGCGCCCTGACCTCCCCTTCCGTGCCACCTTATCTCAATCATGATAACCTATCTCCAATTTTTCTGGTATGTCCTACAGAAACAAAAATGTATTTTCCAGTACTAAAAATGGTAAAACGTGTCAATGGTAAAAACTGATTTCCGGAAAAAATATTGACAAGCTGCCGTCTCTCTTCTATGACCAGGCAAAACCTTAACGTCGAGGATAATTACATGATAGAAGCTTACAACCTGATTCAGGATGCCCTTGCCAAAGGCCGGAAAACCCTGAGTGAATTCGACTCCAAGAGCTTCCTGGCCCTTTTCGGTATCCCCGTTTCCCGGGATATCTGCGTAATCGACGCCGATGAAGCAGTAGCGGCCGCGGCGGGATTGGGCTATCCCATAGCCCTGAAGGCCACCGGCGCCAGTCTCACTCATAAGACGGAAGTCGGGGGCGTTGTCCTCAATCTGAAGACGCCCGGGGAAATTGAATCAGAAGGTAAACGGCTGCTGAAGATTCCCGGTTGCGAGGCGCTGATCGTCTCGGAAATGGTCGGCGGGGCCAGGGAACTCGTCTGCGGTCTGACCAGGGATCCCCATTTTGGACCAGCCGTCATGTTCGGCCTGGGCGGCATCCTCACGGAGATTTTGAAGGACACCGTTTTCCGCATCGCCCCCCTGACAACCGGAGACGCCCGATCCATGATGTCCGATATCAGGGCCGTAAAGATTCTTGATGCCTTTCGCGGGGAAGGGGCCGTAGACCGGGAGGCGCTGGCCCGCATCCTCATAACTGTCGGTCAGATCGGTCTGGAATACGAAGAGGTGGCGGAAATCGACATGAATCCCCTGAAGATCCGTCCCAACGGCCAACCTGTCGCAGTAGACGCACTTATTGTCTTAAAGCCGGTCACGACGCTAAAATAGGGCAAGGATGGCCTCCGCCATAAACCGATAGCCGACCTCCGTGGGATGGACCATGTCATACTGGACCAGGGTCCGATAATCTACCCCATCATCTATTCTCTTTTTCCAGTATTCATGGACCATCGCGACAGGCAGTCCGAAAACGCCGCCCAACTCTTCCAATTGACGATAAAACTCCCCTATGATCTCGGCATCGGCGTTGTCGCCGATAAAGCTGGACGTAACCAAAATGATGTCCGCATCACCATCTGCTTGAATTTCTTCAATTATTTCCTGGATCGTACTGCGGAACTGCCGCGATGTGTAGCCCATGAAGGCGTCATTGATGGCGTACTGTATAAGGACGCAGTCGGGATCGTATTCAAGGATGTCGTAACGGAGGCGATACAGGCCGTTGTCCGCCGAATCCCCCGGGATGCCCTTGCGGACGATTGTCAGGGCGCTGGCGGGATAACGCGCTTTGAGCATCTCTTTGAGGAAATCGACATAACCCCGCCGCACCATCCACCCCTGGGTCAGAGAGTCCCCCAGGGCGGCAATGACAACCTTGTCGCCCCGTTGCAGTTTCTCAATCGTTCGTTCCGGTCTGATCATCATTGTTTGGAACGTTGCAGGGCTTCTTCGTAGAGGTCCCTGCCCTGCGTATCATTGACCACGACGACGGGCATATCGACCAGTTCAAGTCTCAGGATCGCCTCGGGTCCAAGGTCCGCATAGGCCACCAGGTCGGCGCTGCGGACGCAGCGCGCCGTCAAGGCGGCGATCCCGCCGATGGCCCCGAAATATACTGCTTTATAACGCTGCATGGCCGCGATGACTTCGGTGGAACGTTTTCCTTTGCCGATCATGCCCTTCATTCCCTTTTCCATTAAAAGAGGAGCAAAGGGGTCCATGCGGTAACTCGTCGTCGGACCAATGGAACCGATGATCCGTCCCGGTCGGGTTGGAGAGGGACCGGCGTAAAAGATCACCGCTCCCCGAACGTCAAAGGGCAGCGCCTCTCCGCGCTGGAGGGTTTCCTGGAGACGGCGGTGAGCAGCATCCCGGGCGGCAAAAACCTCGCCGCTCAAGAGGATCATATCCCCGGCGCGCAAACTTGTGCACAGATCATCGGTCAGCGGGGTTTTTATGGAGCGAGATTCATTCATGTTTTATATTGTAGCATCCCGATGCCGCGCCACATGACACTGGATATTCACAGCCACCGGCAGACTGGCGATATGGCAGGGCTTCATTTCCACATGGACCGCCAGGGCGGAGACAGTGCCGCCGAATCCCTGGGGGCCGCCGCCCATTCGGTTAACGTCGGCAAGGATATCCTGCTCAAGTTCTTTAAGGCGCTCATCACCGCTGTTCTTCTGCCCGAGGGGGCGCAAAAGGGATTTTTTGGCAAGAATGAGGGACTCTTCGATGGAACCGCCGATACCGACCCCGACGATGACGGGGGGGCAGGGGTTCGGTCCGGCTTTCAAAACAGCCTCGACAACATGCCGCCTTATCCCTTCCCTTCCCGCCGTGGGAAGGAGCATGGCCACGCTGCTCATATTCTCGCTGCCGCCCCCTTTGGGCATCACGGTTAGCCGAACCCTGTCACCGGCCGCCATCTCCACATGAATGACCGCCGGGGTGTTGTCACCGGTATTCGCCCTGGTCAGGGGATCACAGACGGATTTCCGGAAAAAACCATCCTCATAAGCCTGCCGCACCCCTTCCTCAATTGCGGCGTTGAGAAGTCCCCCGGCAACGTGGACATCCTGCCCAAGTTCAACAAAGACGATGGCAAGACCCGTGTCCTGGCAGATGGGGGCCGATTCTTCTCGCGCAACGGCGGCATTTTCCAGCATGCGGGTAAGAACCTGACGGCCGATAGCTGATTCCTCACGGGCGAGAGATGTTTCCAGCGCCCCCAGGACGTCCGCCCCAAGGCAGGTATTGGCCTCTAAAAACAATCGTTTTATTGTTGCGGTGACAAGCTCGCTTGCGATCTCTCTGACGGCGCCCATTTGTCTTTAATCGTTCACATCCCGCGCCGGAATTCCAGGGCCTTGCCCAGGGTCATCCGGTCGGTGTATTTAAGATCCCCCCCCATGGGAACGCCCATGGCGATCCGAGAAATGTCCACATTTTTATGCTGGAGGATCTTGTTGATCAGCAAGGCGGTGGATTCTCCCTGGACATCGGGATTGGTGGCAATGATCACCTCCCGGACCGTTTGCCGGTCTATCCGGGAGAGCAATTCCTGAAGGTGGAGATCGTCGGGACCGATCCCGTCCAACGGCGCCAGCGCCCCATGGAGGACATGGTAAACGCCGCGAAATTCCCCCGTCGTTTCAATGGCGATAAGGGCGTCGGGGTCCTGAACGACACAGATGACATCCCGGTCCCGGACCGGATCGGCGCAGACGGCGCAGAAATCCTCTTCTGTGAGGTTGAAACAGGTCCGGCACAGGTGAATCCGCTCCTTCACTTCCATGATGCTTTCGGCCAGGCGACGGGCGTCAGCGAGGGATTCGTGAAGAATAAAATTGGCCAGTCGGGCGGCGGTTTTTTCACCGATCCCGGGGAAACGGGCCAGTTCTTTAATCAGACGCTCTATGGGCGGGGCGTATTTGGACATGGACGCCTGCCGTTACGTCAAACCGGGGATATTGAGCCCCCCGGTAATCTTGGACATCTCCGCAGTAGCCATTTCCTGGGCCTTGCGAACACCTTCATTGACAGCCGCCATCACCAGATCCTGGAGCATCTCTACATCTTCGGCACTGACGACATCCTTTTCGATCTTCAGGGAGATGATTTCAAATTTGCCGTTGACGACAACAGAAACCATCCCGCCACCGGAAGAGGCATCGACGGTCTTCGTTTCCAGCTCTTGCTGCAAGCGGGCCATCCGCTCCTGCATCTTCTTTGCCTGCTTCATTATATTTCCAAAATTGGCCAACTTTCCTACCTCCTAATTATTCCTTCCTCAATTATTCTACTTCCCCCTCAGTCACCGACTGTCTCGGGATCACATCACGGATCTCGGCGTTTTCAAAAATGTCCATGACCTTTTGTACCAGGGGGTGTTTCAGGGCTTCCTGTCTTATGTCATTTATAAGTTGGGCCTTCGCGTTCCCATTGGCCATCTTGCCATTGTTCCCGGCGGGATCGACATGCTGGGCCTCAATCTTGATCTCCAGGCCGGGGCGGTGAAAATAATTCCTGGCCAGCTCGCCAATGGCCTCCTTCTGATGCTTCTCGATATCTTCAAAAAAGACATGGGCCTTGGGGAAGCCTATCGTCAAGCGGTCCCCTTCCCGGGCGAGCATTTGCCCGTGATCAAGCTTGGATGACAGGGGGGGGTTGGATTGTTTCACGAAGGTCTTGAAACCTTCCCAGGAATCATCTCCCTTAGCATCAACAACGCTAACAACGCCGGCCTTTTCGACCGCGCCATAACCAGTAACCGCCTGTTCCCGGACCGCCTCCGACTTATCGCCGGAATCGCCCGTCCCCCTCGTCTCCGCAACCGGTCGCGATTGTATTTTGCTGTTTTCTCCCGTTGCGGCGGCTTCAGGGAGGGCCCCGGACATCAGGCTTCGCTCCAGAGAGGCCATCCTGGCCAGGATCTCATCGATTGGGATCAGAGGGGCCAAGTGGGCCATGCGGGTCAGGGCCATCTCCAGAACAAGGCGCGGACTCTGGGTTCTCCTCATCGTCTCCTCTTCGGCCATAAGAATCTCCAGAAGGCGCTGCAGGGTCTCCCGGGAAACTTTTCCCGTCTGTTCCTGAAGTCTGGACCAGTCCTCCTGGCTCATCTCCGTGATGCCTTCCGCTCCGGCAACGACCTTGGACAAAACAAGATTGCGGAAATGATCGACGAGCATCTGATAAAAAACCTGCATATCCAGACCGGCATAATAGCCCTCATCGATCAGTTTCAGGCACTGAGCGGCATTTCGGGCCAGCACAGCCTCGGCAATGGCGATCACGAAACGCCGGTCCGTCAGGCCGAGGATTTCTTCAACATTACGGTCGTCAATTGCGGTCCCGGCATAGGAAACGATCTGATCGAAGATGCTCTGGGAATCCCGCATACTGCCGTCACCGGCGGCGGCAATCCAGGCCAGTCCTTTGTCGCTGATCCCTATCCCTTCGGCGGTGGCAATCTTTCTAAGGTTGTCTCCTATCTCTTTCAGGGAGATGCGCCGGAAATCGAAGCATTGACAACGGGAGAGAATTGTCGCCGGGATCTTGTGGGTCTCCGTGGTGGCAAAGATGAATACCACATGGGGCGGCGGCTCTTCGAGTGTCTTCAGGAGGGCGTTGAAGGCCTCCCTGGTCAGCATATGGACTTCGTCGATAATATAGACCTTAAAGCGCGAAGAGGCGGGAAGAAACTTGATGTTTTCCCGGAGCTCCCGGATCTCGTCGATGCCGCGATTCGAGGCGCCGTCGATTTCATGGACATCCAGGGCAATCCCCTCGGTAATCTCACGGCAATGGGTGCACACCTGGCACGGCGTCGGCGTCGGCCCCTGCTCACAGTTCAGGGCCTTGGCAAGAATCCGGGCGACAGATGTCTTGCCAACTCCCCGGGGACCGCTGAAGATAAAGGCATGGGCAATCCGGTCGAGCTTGACGGCGTTCTGGAGGGTACGGATGACATGATCCTGCCCGGCGACTTCCTCAAATCCCTGAGGGCGCCACTTGCGGGCCATGACCAGATATTCCACCGGGGGGGTTGTCATATAAACAAGAATAGCCGGGCTTCCCCGCAGCACACGTCGGTTATTGCTACCGCTGCTTCCTTCCGGACCTGACGGGGTTTACAATCCGCCGTTGCACGGGACCCGGCTATTTTTTCCTTTTCAAATTTTGGGCATTATAGAAAGGCGACGCCTGATCTGTCAAGGAGAATAATGGTATTTAAAAGGGGGTCAGGCTTACTTATTGATATTAAATGTCAATAAGTAAGCCTGACCCCCTTTCCCGTATTGACGGGATGGAAGCGCAATGATAACAATTGTCAAAAAGGTGTAGCCATGAATCTACTTCCCATCATGAAAAAAGTCACCGGCGACGGCGTCGGTATCCAGCTTGCCTGCTGGGGTGATTTTGCCGCGACAATTCAGGGAGCGATCCTGTGCATCCACGGCCTGTCGGCCAATCTTCAGTGCTGGGGCCAGATGGCCGAATCTCTCCGGACGGGACATCCCCTCATGGCCATGGATCTCAGGGGACGGGGGCATTCCGACCAGCCGCCGACTGGTTATTCCCTCGCCGCCCATGGCGAGGATATCCGCTGCGTCCTTGACGCCCTGGGAATAGAACGGATCACCCTCATGGGACATTCCCTGGGGGCCTACATCAGCCTCGCCTTCGCCGCTGCCCATCCGGAACGGATGGACCGTCTAATCCTGGTGGACGGGGGGGGCGACCTCCCCCCGGAACAGTGGGAACTGGTAAATCAGGCCATCAAGCCCGCCCTGGCCCGCCTCGGCAAGGTCTTTCCCTCCTTTGAAGAATACGCGTCCCCACTGAAACATTCTCCCCTCTTCCAGCCCTGGACGGAGGTTCTGGAAAGCTACTTCCGCTATGAAATCATAGATGTAGACGGTGGCATCCGCTCCCGGATCAACCCGGACAATATCTGGGAAGAAGCGGAAAATCTGGCCAAGGCCGATATCGCCTCTCTCTATGCGCAAGTCCCCTGCCCCACCCTGATCATGCGGGCAACCGAAGGCCTCTTCATCAAGGAAGATGTCGTCCTGCCGATGGAAACGGCGGAAAACATGGTTCGCCAGTTCCCCCAGGCCCGTCTGTTTGACGTCGCGGGAACCAACCATTATTCCATTGTCTTTTATCCCCATGCCGGGCGAGACAAGGCCATTGCGGAATTCCTCGTTGAAAACTAAGCTATTTCAAGTTGCATTATATTTCATAATGTAACATAATGAACCCATAGAAAATAAATTGGAGGATAAATAATGCCAAAAGCCGTCAAGATATCCGATGAACTGGCAAACACCGCGGCGATATTTGCCGGCGTCGAGGGTCGCTCCGTCGCCGGCCAGGTGGAGTACTGGGCGAAACTGGGAAGGGTGGCGGATGAAAACGCCGATCTTCCTGTCTCCCTGATCAAGGAGATCCTCATCGCTCGAGCTCAGGTACGGAGCGGATTGAAGACGCCCTATGTCTTTGGTGAGGGCGAATGAACCGGCAGGTTTCCCAGTCGCCCCTTTTTGAGAGGAATAAGAAGGGCCTGACAAAGGAGGAGATTAACGTCCTGGATGACGAAATCCGGCGCATCTGCGCAGCGCCCGAAATCGGCGATACGAAAAAGGGAGATCTAACCGGCGTCTCCGTTCACAAATTCAAGGTCCGGGACAGATTGTTCCTTCCGGCCTATGAATTCGATGAAAAGGAAGTGCTTCTCCTTGCTTTGGGAGCGCACGAAAATTTCTACCGTGATCTGAAGCGCTACTTATCTTGAGGGAGGTTTTGATCATGGACGATTCGGAAGTCAAGGAAACGCTGTCTCCGGAAGGAAGCGCACAAGAGAGTTTTGGGGGCATTTTTTCTGATTTCAAATTGTATGTACTTGTTTATACTTAGCATATTAATAAAAAAGTCCCAAGAAGGGCCACCAACAATAACCTCGGTTATTTCGCAATTATATCAGACACTTTTACTATTCCGGAGTCCGGAATAGTTGACAAAAAAGGAGGATAATCTGCACATGGTTACGAAATATGTCAAAGGGCGGCTGTATGATATAAAGCTCGCCGAGCTGCAAGCGGACCCTGCTAACCAGGCGCGTAAGTACATGGATCCCATAGCTCTCAATGAGCTTACGGCGTCCATCCGGAAACACGGCGTTCTGACGCCCATTCAGTTTCGCCAGGACGACCAGAGCGCCCTGTTTATCGTCGCCGGTCACCGCCGGGTAAAGGCGGCGGGAACGGCGGGGCTGAAGGAAATAAAAGGAACTTTCACCGACGGTGACACGCGCCTCCAGGGTTTCGTCGAGAATCTCCAACGGGAAAGCCTGCTGCCCATCGACGAGGCGGAGGAAATGGGAGCCCTGATGAAGGAATATGCCTATAATCAGTATCAGTTAGCCGACGCCCTCGGCAAGCCGACTTCTTCCGTTTACGAGACCATGACGCTGAATAAGCTCCCCGAGGATATCCGCGACGCCGTCCGGGGAAATCCGAACATTCCCAAATCCCTGCTCCTGGAAGCCGCCAAGGAGAAAACGGAATCGACCATGCGCCGGAAGTTCCAACAACTGATGGCCAAGGCCGAAAAGGCGGCCCAATCGCCCCTCAAGAAAGAGAAGACATCCAAGGTGCGTTCCCTGATCACGAAGCTGGACGACCTGAGCGGTCAAGTGAACGACTTTCCCTGGCGCGAATGTTCGGAAGACGACAAAAACGATCTTGCCAATGCGGCGGCGGGGATACGGCGGTCAACATCGGCACTGCTGACGGATATGGGCGTGTCACCAGGCGAGGGCGAGCCGGAATCGCCACCGAGCAAAAACCTTGCATAAAAGTACATAGAGCCTCTCTCCCGCGGGGAATTGAAACCGTCCGGGGAAAATCGAAAAGAACCGTGATGTCGCCTGGATGAACATCATAAAGGAGGAAGGAAAGACACAATTCTCCCCTGAAGGGAGTTAGAAATCACAACAAAATAATTGTTTAGCCAACAATACATATTTGTGTTATAAATTAAACGAATGAAAGCATATACGGAAAGATATATCCGCCGCTCTGAGCTTTTCCAGTTGATTCTTCTTCAGCATATCTATGCACGCCCTGAAAGTAATCTCCTTATATTTCATGGTGGTACGGCTATCCGCTGGTGTCACGGCGGTGGGCGTTTTTCTGAGGATCTGGATTTTGTCACCCATTTGGAACTGCCCGGTCTGGAGCGATTGATGCAGGCCATCGCGGCGCCGGTAACACGGGAAGCCATCGCCCATTTCGGACCGGGCCGTCTTTCGTTCACGCCCAGGGGAAACCGGGAAGGTGCTACGGTCTGGCGAGTGGCTTTCGAGCCACAGAACAATCGTGACAGGATCATGGTCAAGATTGAATGCGAGCGACTGCTGGCGGGGGCGGCGCTGCAGACCGAACCCCGCGTGCTGGGAATGCAGACGGCCGTTTCCTACCTGATCGGCGTGGGTGAATTCCGCATTCCCCGCCCCAATTCGGTGTTGATGGTGGAGACGCCGGAGGAGATCCTCTCCGACAAGGTGCGCGCCCTGCTGGAGCGTCCCTACCTGAAAGGGCGGGATATCTATGATGTCTGGCATCTGCGGGAACGGTTGCGTGTGAGCGTTGACCGAGAGGTGATGGAACGAAAATTTTCCTGCTATGCGGCCCCTTTTGTTCCGCGCCGCCTTCCCGGCTACTTCGAGTCAGCCGACGGAGAACTTAAAGAGGCGATCGAGAGAGATCTAGGCCGGTTTCTTCCCCCGGAGGTCATGGAGGTCTGTCGAAACGAAGGGTATCGCCCCTTTCTTGACACCCTGCGGGGAATCTTTCAGGAGCTCCGTGAATCTGGTGTGGAGACGCCGACATGAATACCTTCGACATCCTCCAGGCGCTCCCTCGTCTCTTCCGCACCGCCGACCTGTACAAGTTCACCGGTCACGCCAATGTCTTCCTCACCCGCGCCTGCAAGCGGGGGCTGATCACCCGGTTGACCCGCGGCGTCTATTTAAATGTCCGCATGAAAGGGGGAGCTTCGCTGGAAGAGGCCGCCTGCTTTGTCCGCACCCCTTCTTACATCAGCGCTGAATGGGCCCTCCATCTGCACGGTATCATCATCCAGGCCCCCACCGTCTGCACGGTCCTGACGCTGAGCACGGCGGTGGGCGTTACCCGCGACCTCGCCTATCAAGGAGTCGCCATCGAGTACTCCCATCTCAGCGACCGGCTCTATTTCGGGTTTGAGTCACGGGACGGCTTCAATCTGGCGTTGCCTGAAAAAGCGCTGCTTGATACCATTTATTATCGCCGCGGGGCGCCGTTTGCCGGCGAGTTGGCGTTGGATGAGCTTGACGCCGACCGCTTGCGGGAGATGTCAAAATCGTTCCCCCTACGCGTGCGGGAGACGCTACCGAAGCTGGAGGAAAGGATATTTACCTGACAGATCGAAGTAAACTTGCAGATAGTAAGAAATGAATAATAGGGACTCTGTCCCTAATTAAGACATACTTATGCCATTCAAGAACTTATGTGTGTTGCAATATAATTGATTAAGGATTATCTTTCTCACGTGGATCCCCTTGTCAAAAGAGGATTTAGAGGGGGCAATATTCAAAGAAAAACCAGTATGGTGTCCCGAGATTAAAAGGAGCGGCCGTGCAACCTGTAAGCGTTAAAACGAGAATCGCCTTATCCGTATCCGTTTTGATTCTGGTACTTTACCTGGTCAGCACTTTCGTCGTCCTTTCCTTGTTCCAGAATCAGATCAAGGAGATCATCGGCCGCCAGCAATTCGATTTCCTTTCCGAAATCGCCCGGGGAACGGACAAGAATCTCCGGGAGGCCCAGCGGAGCCTCCTCCAGGCGGCGGCCCACCTGGACGCGGCGGCAATCATGAAAACCGGCGCCTCAGCTTCTGCCGACGCTTTCCTCTCCGAAGCGTTGCACGGGCGCCTCATGCTCAGTTATGTCTTCGATAACGGGATCACCCTTTTTTCCCCAAAGGGAGCAATGCTGGCGGCCCTGCCCCACCATGAACGGGAAGGACAGGACTTTTCCTTTCGCGAATATATCCAGCGGACTATTGAAACAAAAAAGCCATATATTTCAAAGCCTTACTTTTCCAGCAGAGCCGACGCGCCGCCGGCGGTGATGATGACTGTTCCCATCTTTGACCGGCAGGGCCGTTTGGCGGCGATTCTGGGTGGGAGCGTCACTCTCACGAATGAGGGCATTTTGGGAGAGATCGGGAGGATGAAAATTGGCAAGACCGGTTACATGTACCTTTTCAGCGCAGACCGGACCCTCCTTATCCATCCGAACAGGGAGCGGATTCTCAAGCAGGATGTCCCGCCGGGGACCAACCAACTCTTTGACCAGGCCATCGACGGTTTCGAGGGATCGGGAGAAACGGTTACGTCCAAGGGGCTCCCAGTCATTGCCTCCTTTAAAAGGCTGAAAACCACCAATTGGATTCTCGCCGCGAACTACCCCCTGGCAGAGGCCTACGCGTCGGTAACCAAGGCGCGGGAGTACATGATCCTGTTCATCATCATCGGCATTGCCCTCTCTCTCCTTGTCGTCTGGCTGGTCATGAATCGTTTCCTCACCCCCCTGTCCGAACTGACACTACAGATCCAGGGAGTCGGACAGGCGGTGCAGATGGACGCCGCCCCGGACATTTTGATCAAAGGGACGGGGGAGATCGGACAGCTTGCCCTGGCCTTCCGGGAGATGGTAAAACGGCTGGCGGAACGGGAGAACCAGCTCCGGGAGGCGGAGTCCCTCTACCGGACCCTCACGGAGCGGTCCTTCGCCGGGGTTTATGTGGTTCAGGACGGCATTTTTCAGTACCTCAACGACAATGCCGCCGCCTTTGCCGGCTATACACCCCCGGAGCTGGTCGGGAAAGGGGCAATCGCCCTTCTCCACCCGGAAGACGCCGCCAAGGCAAAATCCCTGTCCAAGGACATGATCGCCGGGGTCCGCACCGCCCCTTACGAATTCCGGATCAAGACCAAGGAGGGAGGAACCCGTTGGATAATGGAAACGGTGGCCCCCATCGTCTTCAACGGCCGGTCGGCAATCCTCGGCAATTCCTTGGATATCACGGAACGGAAGCTGATGGAGGAGGCGCGCCGGGATAGGGAGGAGCGTTACCGCACCATCCTCGAAAATATGGAGGACGGTTACTTCGAACTGGACCTGGCAGGGAAGCTGACTTTTTTCAATCAGATGGTTACTCATTTCCTGGGGTATGATGCAGATGAAGCCCGGGGTATGGAGTTCAGCAGCATCGTGGCCCCCCAGGATAAGGAGCGGGTATTCAAGGTCTTTCATCGCATTTATGAAACGGGAGAATCATCAAAGCTGACGGAATGGCAGATCCTCAGGAAAAACGGTGAGATTTCTTACGTGGAGGCCATCATCAGCCTGATCCGGGACAGCCAGGGAAAACCCGTCGGGTTCCGGGGGGTCGGCCGGGACGTCGGGGAGAGAAAAGAGGTGGAGGAGGCCCTCCATAGGGCAAAGGAGGCGGCAGAGTCGGCCAATCGGGCGAAAAGTGAATTCCTGGCCAATATGAGCCACGAAATCAGGACGCCCATGAACGCCATCCTCGGCATGGCGGAGCTGCTGTCGGAAACGCCCCTCACCCGGGACCAGGAGAAGTATGTCCAGATCTTCCGGGACGCAGGGGAGAACCTTCTCACCCTGATCAATGACATCCTCGATCTCTCCAAGGTCGAAGCGGGGCAGATCACCCTGGAATCCATACCCTTCGACCTTGGCGAAACAGTAGAAAGAACCTGCGAAATCCTTGGGATGCGGGCGGGAGACAAGGGCCTCGATCTGGTCTGTCACATCCAGCCCGACATCCCCGTGGACGTTGTCGGCGATCCCCTCCGGCTGCGACAGATCATCACCAATCTCATCGGCAATGCCGTCAAGTTCAC